>ERZ791881.12-NODE-12-length-218515-cov-22.908235_pt1 | contig 218515 bp, 188 predicted proteins | sample MGYA00510161_ERZ791881 | MGnify/ENA primary metagenome ERZ791881 (study PRJEB30046, sample SAMN00792073) | human gut metagenome | study: EMG produced TPA metagenomics assembly of the A metagenome-wide association study of gut microbiota in type 2...
CTCTGGCCCCATCGTCTGCTTCCGGAAGAATATGGGTGTGAATATCGATGATTTCCTTGTTCATTTTTTAATATTTATAAAAAATATTCCTTTCTTTCCTAAAATCTTCTTATAATGTTAATTATAGGAATTAAGAGAATGAAATAATTGTTGATATTGGCCAGAATACGGCCGCATAAGATTCTCATTTGTTTGAAAAAAGAAATTTGTATTTGTACAAAAAGAAAAATGTATCAGATTTTATACATTTTTTGCAATAAATTTTCACAGACATGGGTATTGACATTTTCCGCGCAAAATAATACAATTATCGGGAGGTTCGTCAGACAGGATTTTAACTGCCTATAATTAACATTATAAGAAGCACATTCCAATCCCATCAGCCTTTTCAGATAATCGTAAAACTCAGTACCTTATTTAAATAAAAATTTCCTATGATAAAAAAGCACTTTCCCATGAAATCAAAAAAAGCACCGTCAAGCCTTCTATCTACTAGAAAACTTGACGGTGCTTTGGGTTTTGCCCCTGCCAAGGAATGCCGGCAGCCGGACTCGAACCGGCACGAGGTCGCCCCCGTCAGATTTTGAGTCTGATGCGTCTGCCATTCCGCCACGCCGGCATACTTTTGCAACGAATTTATTGTAACACAAATAAAAGATTTTTGCAAGCAATTTAAAAAATTTTGACAACTCGGATTTTTCAGGCTCTTTTATTCAGGTTTCTCCAGCGGATATTTCATAATGTACGACACGGGAGAATGTTTTCTTTCTCTGATATTTGTGAAAAATTAAAACTACCGTAAGACTTTTTCTGCTGATTTTTCTGTAAATATCCGTTATAATAGGTACAAATACGATTGTTTCATACAGCACAAAGGAGGACCGTTTATGATAAAAAGAAAAACCCCGGAATCCCGGAAAAGATACCGCAGCAGCCGCAGAATGCTTCGTCCTGCTGCCGCCTGCCTGATGGCCCTGACTGCTGCCTGCCTGATTTCCGGCTGCAGCAAGAAAAATGAAAAGATTGATTTATCCAGTACCCATACCACTGCCGCAGAAACCATGGCTCCCACATCTTCTCCGAAGGAAACCGAATCTTCTGCCGGAATCACCTTAGAGCCGGGAATTGACAATGCAGTCAACTCCAATTCCGGAACCACTGCAGCTGGAAATGGATCCGGATCAGCAGTTACGAAAAACCAGGTGAAGACAAGCCTGACCACCTACACCTCCGGAAAGGTTTCTATCCAGTATCCGGTTGTAGAAAACCTGGACAATGCATCCGATATCAATGACCTGATCAAAAAGAATGCGCTTTCCATTATCGACGGCTATGACATTGACGAGGCAAAGGACACGCTGAATATCCAGTGCAAGGTAATGGCTGCAGACAGAAGCCGTATTACTCTGACCTATACCGGCACTCTCACCGTATCCGGAGGCGCCCATCCCTCCAATGTATTTTATACCAATACCATTGATGTCCGCAATGCCTCCAGTCTGGATCTCCCCTATCTGACAGATCCGGCAGTTCTGGCAGATTATGTACTTTCTGCAGACTGCGTTTACCAGAACAGTTCCCCGGAGCTGAAATCCTCCATGGTTCAGATCAATGCAGGGCGGAACAAGACCTACTATACGAATCTGTTCAGCAAGGCAGACTTCCCCTATGACGGCAGCTTCCCGGAATCCTTCAGCTATGAGTATGAAGGCGATATTTATGTTTCCATCCCCATTCCTCATGCGGCAGGAGACTATGTGATTGCCATTTTTACTCCGGAGAATAAATAACCGAAACCGGAAGAAAGATTTGCTATTTATCTCTTCATCTGGTAAAATGATAAGAAGGCGATGTTACCTACAAAACGAAAGGACATTTTATTTATGGAAAATGTAGTAATTTTTGATCATCCTTTAATTCAGCACAAAATTTCAATTCTTCGTGACAAGCGGACCGGTACCAACGAATTCCGCTCTCTTGTAGAAGAAATTGCCATGTTAATGGGCTATGAAGCCCTCCGCGATCTTCCCCTGGAGGATCAGGAAGTAGAAACCCCTCTGGAGACCTGCATGACTCCCATGATTGCCGGAAAGAAGCTGGCAATTGTTCCGATTCTCCGCGCCGGTCTTGGTATGGTAAACGGAATCCTTGCCCTTGTTCCCAGCGCCAAGGTTGGACACATTGGTCTTTACCGTGACGAGGTGACTCATGAGCCTCACGAGTACTACTGCAAGCTTCCTACCCCGATTGACCAGCGTACTATCGTTGTCACCGATCCCATGCTCGCTACCGGCGGCTCTGCTGTAGAGGCTGTTGATTTTATCAAGCAGCACGGCGGCAAGCATATCAAGTTTATGGCTATCATTGCTGCTCCGGAAGGACTGGAGCGTCTGAGAAAGGCTCATCCTGATATCCAGATTTATATTGGACATCTGGATCGCTGCCTCAATGATGATGCCTATATATGCCCCGGACTGGGCGATGCAGGCGACCGTATTTTCGGCACCAAATAATGAACTGCAAAGGGAGTGTCGCAAAATCATCCATAGCGGATGATTGAGCGGCACTTCCGCTCGTTATAAACAAAAATCCGGCCTCCTCTCTATTTTCATAGTAAAACGCCGGATTTTGCCGTACTTTATAAAACCTCTCGGTTTTCTGATTTTTCTATGCACTTTTTACTTCAAACAGATGGCTTCCTGTCCGCCCATTTTGGATTTTGGCATGCAGTTTATTCAGATTATATCCCAGGCACAACAAAAAAAACTATAAAAAAGGGAGTCATTGCTCCATAGATGATTTCTCATCTATTTTGCAACGGCCCCGCTCTATACATAAAAAAATTTCGGCTGCTCTTTGTGCAGAAATCGCCACTTTCCTTCTTTTTTGCAAAATCCTGGTTTCTTTTTGTGCAGAAATCGCCGCCTTCCTTCTTTTTTGCAAAATCCTGGCTGCTTTTTGTGCAGAAATCGCTGCTTTCCTTCTTTTTTGCAAAATCCTGGCTGCTCTTTGTGCAGAAATCGCCGCTTTCCTTCTTTTTTGCAAAATCCTGGCTGCTCTTTGTGCAGAAATCGCCACTTTCCTTCTTTTTTGCAAAATCCTGGTTTCTTTTTGTGCAGAAATCGCCACTTTCCTTCTTTTTTGCAAAATCCTGGCTGCTTTTTGTGCAGAAATCGCCGCTTTCTCTCTTTTTTGCAAAATCCTGGCTGCTTTTTGTGCAGAAATCGCCACTTTTCTTCTTTTTTGCAAAATCCTGGCTGCTTTTTGTGCAGTAATCGCCACTTTTCTTCTTTTTTGCAAAATCCTGGCTGCTCTTTGTGCAGAAATCGCCGCTTTCCTTCTTCATTGCAAAACAGGTTTTTCGCACCAAATATGGCATACTCATAGCAAGTAAAAAACCATATCCCGTAGAATTACCGTGTTTTGCAACACCCTCCTTTTTTATGCTTTTACTGTTTTTTTGCAACCTCACCCTGCTTTTTGTAAATGGAGCCGGCATCCACGCAGCCTCTCACACTGGACAGCGGGTAAATATTGCTGTTCTTTCCAATAACTGTTCCGGGGTTCAGCACAGAGCCGCAGCCCACCTCTACCTCGTCGCCAATCATGGCGCCGAATTTCTTTAATCCGGTTTCGATATCGCCGTCCTCAGCGTGTACCTTTACCAGCGCCTTGTCAGATTTTACATTGGAGGTGATGGAGCCGGCTCCCATGTGAGCCTTGTAGCCCAGGATAGAATCTCCCACATAATTGTAATGAGGAACCTGAACATTATCAAAAAGAATCACGTTCTTCAGTTCAGAAGAATTGCCTACTACTGCATTGGCTCCGATGATCACTTTTCCGCGAATAAATGCGCAGTGGCGAACCTCTGCCTCCGGTCCGATGATTACCGGTCCGATGATTCCTGCTGTAGGCGCAACCCTGGCGCTTTTATGAATCCAGATTCCCTTTGCCGGATTCATATACTCATCTTTCGGCAAAGCTGCTCCCAGCTTTTCCACATACTCCCCAATGTGGGCCAGAGCCTCCCATGGATACTCAAACTGCTCCAGCAAAGATTTGGCCATGGTGTTCTCCAGGCTGTAAAGATCCTTGATTTTCATTTCTGATTTCTTCATGTTCTTTTACTCCTCCTGATATTTTATATTCATTTACTATCTGTGTCCCGGCTGTATCCCGGAACGCATTTAGGGATAGTTTTTCCCTGCTGCCTCAAAAAATTCCCGCAGCTGATACTGGTTGTTCAGCTTCAGCACACCATACGTCCGGCCTGCTACAAACCGCTCCAGCTTCTCCATATATTCCTCCGGCGTAATGGTTCCTTCCGCCACATAGGTCAGCCCCTTTTCCCAGCTTGCCGTAAGCTCCGGATTCAGAAGCTGGCGGATGGATGCGTTTACCACATCAAAAACCAGTTCCCCAAGAAGGGTGGGGGTAATGATCTGTGTTTTTCCATTCAGAGCCAGGTATTTGATATGAACCAGTTTTTTCAGAATCTCTGCCCTGGTCGCACTGGTTCCGATTCCGCTTCCCCTTATTTGAGCGCGCAGATCCTCGTCCTCAATCAGCTGTCCGGCATTTTCCATGGCAAGAATCATGGAGCCGGAAGAATAACGCTTCGGCGGAGAGGTTTCGCCCTCCTTAACCTGAAGACGGTTTATGGGAAACTCCATTCCCTTTTTCAGTCCTGCCAGACGGGCTATAAATTCAGGATTTTCCAGATCCTTCTGATTGATCTCGGAATCCTCCCTGTCATCCTTCTCTGTGCCTTCCTTCCCGTTTTCTCCTGCTCTGCTGCCGTTTTTTCCGTTTTCGTCCTGTTTCTTTCCGTTTTTTGAAACAGCGGCAACCTTCAGATATCCCGGTTCTGCCAGCACCTTAAAGTTTGCAAAAAAATGCTCCCGGTCCGCCTCCAGCTCCAGGGCATATTTCTGGTACACAGCTGCCGGATAGAAGATACTTAAAAACCTTCTGGCAATCACCTCATACACCTTCATCCCCAGAGAATGCAGGCTGCGCAGAGCCCCGAAGCCCTGTCCCGTAGGAACAATCGCGTAGTGATCCGTAATCTGTTTGTCATTGACATACCGTGTTTTTTCAATGCCCTGAAAGGCTTTCCGGGCCAGAACCTCACCGGCAAAGCCGCCTACCGGTTCAAACCGCTGAAGTCCCTCGATATTCCTGTGTATCTCCTTTGCCACAGCCGTAGAAAGCACCCTGGCATCTGTACGGGGATAAGTGACCAGCTTTTTCTCGTACAGCTCCTGAACCACCTTCAGCGTTTCATCCGGACTGATTTTAAACATCCTGGAGCAGTCATTCTGCAGCTCTGCCAGGTTGTACAGCAAAGGAGGGTTCTTTGTCTCCTTCTTTTTTTCCACCTTAATCAGACTGGCAGTAAGGGGCTCTGTCTGCTGCAGAGCGCAAATCAGCGCCTCTGCATCCTCCCTTTTTTGAAATCCGTTTTCCTTGTAAAGCAGGGGAGACTGAAAATATCGCGATCCCTCTGTACTCCGCCATTCTCCGTCAAAGCTCATGCCCTGCATATCAAAGTTGCCGATTACACGGTAAAAGGGTGTCTTTACAAAATCACGAATTTCCCTTTCCCGTCGGACCACCATGCCAAGAACACAGGTCATCACTCTGCCGACGGATAAAACGGTCCGGTCTGTCTTCATATAGGAAGAAATTGCAGGGCCGTATTTCAATGTAAGAAGACGGGAAAAATTAATTCCCATCAGATAATCCTCTTTTGCCCGCAGGTACGCAGATGCCGCCAGATTATCGTATTCCTTCCAGTCTTTGGCCTCTCTGATTCCTCTGAGAATCTCCTCCTCTGTCTGGGAGTCAATCCAGACCCGTCTGCGCTCCTTTCCCCGGACGCCTGCCATCTGATCCACCAGACGGTAAATATACTCTCCCTCCCGCCCGGAGTCCGTGCAGATATAAATCGTATCAATATCGCTCCGGTTTAACAGGCGGCTGACAATCTGAAACTGCTTTGACACTCCGTCAATCACCTGATACTTAAATTCCTTAGGCAAAAACGGCAGGGTCTGCAGACTCCACCGCTTATATTTGGGGTCATAGGCTTCCGGATAGCTCATCGTAACGAGATGTCCTACACACCAGGTCACAACAGCCGTATCCGATTCCAGATAGCCGTCTGATCTCCGTGCCGAAATCTTCAGCGCATTTGCAAATTCCTGAGCCACGCTGGGCTTCTCGGCTATGTATAATGCTTTTCCCATAAATTCAGGATTCCTTTCTATTCTCTGTCCCGTTTTTCCTGCTTTGCCTGCTTCACTGCTTCTCCCATTTCTTTTTTCAGGGATTTCCAGGCATCCTCATGCTCTACATAATACTTGGGACAGTTTTTTCCCACCACATCATAATGGCGGATAATATCCTTCTCTGTCAGATTCAGCTCCGCACAGAGCCAGCCTGTCAGCTTTTTTAAGGATTCTATTGTCTCAGGGGAAAATTCTCCCGATGCATCCGGATGGCAGCACTCGATGGAAACCGTATCCTCATTTCTGGGATAATTGGCGTAAGCCACTTCGTCCAAGGGGATACACTGAAGAATCTCTCCGTCAATTCCGATAATATAATGACTGCTGGCCGAGGTTGCCTTCTCTCCGGTCTGATTGGCCAGATTGTTGAAATAAGAACGGTTCTGCGCTGCCGTGGTACCCGGATTGGCAACGTAATGAACCACAATGTGATTGATCTCCCTCCGCTTGGTTCCGGGTCTGGAATAGGGATTGATTTGGAGAAAGTCCTGGGTATACCAGTCCGGCGCAGTCAATTCTGACAAACGGGGACGATTCTTTTCCCGGTACCAGCGGGCCATAAGCATGCCGCCGGTAATCAAAACGGCAATAAAAAGAATGGTGTCCAGTGTCAGAAGCGCCAGTGTCTTCTGTCTGAGCGTCATCCAGCGGTTTTTATTCTTTCGCTGTCTTCTGCTTCGTTTTCTGTTTTCCCGATCTTCTCCCATGGTATTTTCATTCCTTCCTTCTACAGGCATTTTCTGTTTCAGTATATCACATTTTCTGCGAAAAAAGAAGAAAAGAAAGGGCCGGTTCCATCAAAACAGCAATCGTGGTTCCAGCACCAGAATTATTATTTTCTCGGATGAGCGCCTGTATAGGCTTTTCTTAAGGGATCCTTCTGCAGATAAGTAATATAAGCCTGAGTCGTGGCCAGATCCGCATGTCCCAGCATGGTCTGCACAGACTGGAGATCTGCGCCTCCGCTGATCATATGAGCGGCAAAGGAATGACGCAGAGTATGAGGAGTAATATCTGTCTCAATCCCTGCTTTCTCTCCGTAAAACTTTACAATCTTCCAGAAGCCCTGGCGCGACATGGGTCTGCCGCTGCAGTTGGTAAACAGCCACGGGGATTCCTTTCCCTTCAGAAGATGTCCCCGGGCAGCATCCAGATAATGCTTCAAGGACTCTCCTGCCGCTTTTCCAAAGGGGATCATCCGCTCCCTCTGTCCGTCCCGGCAGATAATAAAGCCTACCCCCAGGTTCACATCCTCCATAGTCAGCCCGACCAGCTCGGAAACACGGATACCTGTGGCATACAAAAGCTCCAGCATGGCTTTGTCGCGGATCTCCTTGGGAGAATCTCCGCCGGGCTGCCGGAGAAAACGGTCTACCTCCTCTACGGTCAGAAATACCGGCGCCTTCTTCTCGATCTTCGGGGTTTTTATAAACTCCGCCGGATCCTTGCGGATCTTCCCCTGGGTCATCTCATAATGAAAAAAAGATTTCATTGAGGCAACAACGCGGGAAATGGTTGTGGAGGCTTTCCCCTGTCCCTCCAGATATAAAATATAGGAATTCAGACTGGTCTTTGTCACCCGGGAAGACTCGTCAATCCCCTGCTGCTCCAGATACTCCCATAACTGGGTCAGATCTCTCCGATAAGACATGGTCGTGTTGACCGATGATTTTTTCACCTGCTGCAGGTAGTCAATAAAAGCATCTATTTCTTCTGTCATTCCAATCTTCCTCAAACTCTCTTTCGTCCAAAATTACCGTATTTTTCTCATGTGAGTACCATTATATCCGCATTTTCTCATAAAATCAAACACATTTTTCCCACTTTCCCCCTGGTTTTTTGCTGCTTAACATAAAAAAATACAACATATGGAATGCCGTTGTTTCCGGCTTCAATATGTTGTAAAAAAACAGGAAAAGTTTTTATTTCGCAGAAAAGTACTGTTTGTTACAGCAGTCTTAAAAACAGAGGATTCAGGCGGATTTCCGCCAGCATTCCCCCGGCTGTCAGGCTGATTACCGCGCTCCAGAACCGCCCTCTGCGTGCGGAAAGCCCGTACCCGTAGCGGTAGATCAAAAGCCCCCAGGCCGCCAGATAAAACAGCTGATGGGGAAATCCGGATATCAGAAACCACCACAGTCCCTCCAGTCCTCTGCACCAGGTAAACACAACCAGCGCTGCGCTGCCGGAAAGACCTGCAAGCACAAGAAGAACGGGAATCCCCAGATTGTGCATTCTGCTTCTGCAGATTCCTGCAGCTGCCGCTGTCTGCGCCGTCCGGACTGCGGCAATCCGAAAGACAGCAGCCCTCTGCCCTTCCATAGCTCCCATCCATCCGTCTGTCACCATCCTGTAAAGAGCCTGACCGTTAATCAGTCCGGAAACAAACAGCCGGTTGACTCCCGCTGCTCCAAGGAGCCATCCGGCTGCCAGCCAGAAAATCAGAGCATATCTGCGTTTCGTCTCTCTCACCGCCGTTTTTTTCTATATGTACGCAGAAAAACGCCGGCCTATGACAACCGCAGACTTATTTTCCATATTTTCTGGCATAAGCAAGAATCGCTGCTGTCGTTTTTGCATCTGTCATTTTTCCTGTATAAATCAGATCCAGCAGATCCTCTAACTTCCAGCGCTCTACATGAATCACCTCGTCCTCATCCAGATTCTGCCTGGAGGGAATCAGATTTCTCGCAACAAAAATATCAATGTATTCGTCACAGAAGGCTACGGTTGTATTCATGCTCATCAGGTATTCCAGATGGTCACAGCGATACCCTGTCTCCTCCTCCAGTTCCCGGTAGGCACACTCGATTTTCGGTTCTCCGGGCGCATCCAGCTTTCCTGCCGGAATCTCCAGCGTCTCCCGATTCAGGGCATTGCGGTACTGACGAACCATCAGAAGGTATCCCTCATCATCTACGGCAACTACAGCAGCTGCCCCGTCATGGTGAATAAAATCCCAGTGCGCCTCGTGTCCGTTGGCGATTACTGTATCTTCATAAATTTTTAAAATTGTTCCTGTGTATTTTAACTGGCGATCCAGACGAATCACCGCCGGAATCTGATTCTGTTCCTCTCTGTTTTTTTCTTCCATCGTTTCATCCTCTTTTCTGAAGCATCCGCTTTGCTTTTTTCTATTTGATCTTTGTGCACTTCTCATAGCAGGCGTCTGTGGCATGGAATACTGCTCCGCGCAGACCCTTTTCCTCTAAAGCAGCCACTCCGGCAATGGTCGTTCCTCCCGGAGAGCAGACCTTATCCTTTAAAAGACCCGGATGTTCGCCGGTCTCCAGCACCATTTTGGCACTGCCAAGCACAGTCTGAGCCACCAGCTCGTAGGCTGCTGCCCTGGGAATTCCGTATTTTACCACGCTGTCTGCCAGCGCTTCCATAAACATATACACATAAGCAGGGGAGCTTCCGCTGGCGCAGACAACTGCATCCATCAGCTTCTCCTCCACCACAGTCATCCGGCCAAAGGACTGGAAAAACTGGTGAATCACCTGGATCTCCTCCCGGGAAAGCTCTCCGGAATTGTAGGAAACCCCGGTCATTCCCTCTCCTACCAGAGCAGGCGTATTGGGCATGGCCCGGACAATCCTGCAGGGCTTTCCAAATCTCTGACGGAGATTTTCCATGGTAATTCCGGGAGCAATGGAAATCACAATCTGGCTTTCTTCTACCACATCACGGATTTCCTCAATTACCGCATCCAGCTGCTGCGGCTTCACTGCCAGCACCAGATACTGACAGGAAGAAGCGCAGGCCCGGTTGTTTTCAGAAGGCTTTACATCTGTCCTTGCCGCAATATCCTGGATTTTTTCCTGATTTCTCGCGGAAAAGGTAATCTTCTCCGGGCTGTATACCCCCAGAAGTCCCTTTAAAATGGCATAGCCCATATTGCCCATACCGATGAAGCCAAATTGATACATTCTGTCTGCCATTCTCTTTTCCCCCTGCCTTACAGCATTGCCTTTCCGCGGCAGTATGTCTGAAGCACCTGATAATCATCCTCCAGAACCACAATATCCGCATCGTAACCGGCTACCAGCTTGCCCTTTCTGTCATCTACGCCCAGGCATCTGGCCGGGTTAATGGTGCAGGCATTGATTGCCGCATCCACGGGAATCAGCGCGTCCTCAATCATAATCCGCAGTCCCCGGTTCATATAAAGGGTGCTTCCGGCAATGGTTTCTGTTCCCTTCAGATAAGCCAGTCCGTTCTCACGAATCTCTATGGAATGGCCGCCCAGCTCGTAATCGCCTCCCGGAGGACAGTGTTTTGCCCGAAGAGAGTCTGTAACGAGAATTCCGTAATCGCGGCCCTTTGCCGTCATATAATTATTCAGGGCTGCCAGATGGCTGTGCTGTCCGTCTCCGATAATCTCACCGTAAATGTCACGCACCCGCATAGCTGTTCCCACCAGTCCCGGCTTTCTGTGATGGTAGGGTGTCATTCCATTGTATACATGAGTCATGGAAGTAGTGCCGTTGGCGATTCCCAGCAAAGCCTCCTCGTATGTTGCGGAAGAATGGCCCATGCTGACAACCACTCCGGTATCATGACAGTATTTGGTCAGAGCAAAGTCCGGATCATGCTCCGGAGCCAGGGTAATATACCGGATCATGCCCTTTGCCGCCTCCTGATACATGGAAAACTGTTCCACGGTAGGAACGGCGATTGCTTCCGGCGGCTGAGCTCCCTTGTAATCCATATCAAGATACGGTCCCTCAAAATGAATACCAAGAATCTCGGCTCCCTCATAGCCTTCTTCTGCAACCTTTGCTACATTGGCAACTGCCTTTGTCAGAACATCCGGCATCTGAGTTACGGTAGTAGGAAGAATCGAGGTAACTCCCTCCTCCGGAATCCGCGCCATCCAGTCACGAAGTCCCTCCGGCTCTGCATCATTCGTATCAAATCCATAAGCCCCATGTGTATGAACATCAATAAATCCAGGCAGAATCCGTCTGCTGCCGTAATCTGCATCTGCCGGATGTGACTGATACCCGTGAACTCCCGTAATTTTTTCCCCCTGTACCTCCAGCTGGGCAGGCATAAACTGCCCGCAGATCCAGACTCTGGTGCTTTGAATAATCATAGAAATACCTCCTGCGTTTTTTCTTTGCGTTCCTGTAATAAGAAGGAAAACCGCTTACTTCATAGAACTTGCTTCATAGAAAATAATTTCCCATGAAAAAAATGAACCTGCCGTTATTATAACGCAGGTTCATAAAAAAATCCACAACAGGTGTTTTTATTTCTCGTTTGCCAGCTCCATCCGCACATTTTTTCCACGGATTTTCACACGCTTCATACATTCCAGAACTTCTCCGGCGCAGTCCTCCGGAACCTCTACAAAGGTATATTTATCGTACATATCAATGCTTCCGATCATCCGTCCGGAAATACCGGATTCTCCGGCAATGGCTCCCAGCACATCTCCCGGCTTAATATTCTGATCCCGTCCTACATTGAGGAAAAGCCTTGCCATTCCATTGTTCTGGCTGCGGCCCCGGCCTCCCCGGCCGCCTCTCTGGCTCCGGTCGCCTCTTCCGTCACGGCCGCGGCCATAACGTCCGTCCCGTCGTCCTCTCTCCTTACCGCCCCAGGAATCCAGATCATCCAGGGAACGGGCCGGCCGGCTGTCAATAATAATATCCTCATTGCTTTCGCCCATGTGCATCCGTAAAAGCGCTGCCGCCAGCTCCAGAGAGGTGTAGTCCTCCTCCAGCAGCTTCTTTTCCAGAATGTGCACAACCGGGCTTAAATCCATCTCATTCATCACGCAGCCTGCCTGTTCCAGAATCTTCTCCGCCTTAATCTCTGTAATATCATCCAGAGACGGCACTGCCTGAGGAATAATCTTGGTTTTGCAGTAACGCTGAATATCCCGCAGCTTATATACCTCCCGCCCTACAACAAAGCTGAAGGCGATTCCGGTGCGTCCTGCCCGGCCGGTTCGTCCAATCCGGTGTACATAATACTCGTCATCCTGTGGAATATCGTAGTTAAACACTGCCTCAACATCATCTACGTCAATTCCACGGGCAGCCACATCCGTAGCCACCAGAATCTCTGTGCGTCCGTTGCGGAAGCTGTTCATAACCCGATCCCTCTGGATCTGCTTCAGATCTCCGTGGAGGCCTTCTGCAAAATAGCCCCGTCCCTGAAGCTCATCCACCAGCTCATCCACCTGCTTTTTCGTATTGCAGAAAGCAACAGACAGCTTGGGCGCATACAGATCCAGAAGACGGCACATAACCTCTACCTTGGTTCTGGGCTTTACTTCATAATAATACTGAGTCACCTTCGGCACAGTCAGCTCTTTTTTCACCACCCGGATCACCTGCGGATCCTTCTGGAAGCTTTCCGCTATCTTCTGGATCTCCGGCGGCATGGTTGCAGAAAACATGATGGTCTGGCGCTCCGTCGGAAGCTGGCTTAAAATAGTTTCCATGTCTTCCAGAAAGCCCATGTTCAGCATCTCATCTGCCTCATCCATAATCACCGTATGTACCTGGTCAAACTTTACCGTCTTCCGGCGCATATGATCCATCACACGTCCCGGAGTTCCGATAATAATCTGGGTACCGTCCTTCAGTCCCTTAATCTGCCGTACAATATCCTGTCCCCCGTAAATCGGAAGAACCTTGATTCCGTGCATATACTTTGCCAGACTGCGAATCTCCTCTGCAACCTGGATTGCCAGCTCTCTGGTAGGGCACAGAGCCACAGCCTGCAGCTTTTTATTTTTCGGATCAATCTTCTGCAGAAGAGGAATTCCAAAGGCCGCTGTTTTTCCCGTACCGGTCTGGGCCTGACCAATCATGTCCACGCCCTCCATCTGTACAGGAATGGACTTTGCCTGAATCGGGGATGCCTCTTCAAAGCCCATATCTGCAACTGCCCGCAAAATCCGGTCATCTAACTGTAACTCTTCAAATTTCACTGATTCCATTCTATATTTTTTCTCCTTTAACTATCTCTGCCCACGGGCAGAGGTTTCCCATCTCAAAACTAAATTGAGAGGGTTCAAGTGAATCCCCTGAATCCTCTCATAGTATACGAAAATAAATACTATCATAAATAAAAGGGAATGTCAAACAGAGTCCATGGATTTTTCTGTTTTTTTATTCTTTTTATGATATAATTCTATCAGGTTTTATTCTGACAGAGATGAACGGAGGAAACGCTTATGTGTACAGCAGTCACTTATCGAACAAAGGATCACTATTTTGGAAGAACACTGGATTTGGAATACGCTTATCAGGAGACAGTCACAGTCACCCCAAGGAACTTCCCCTTTCATTTCCGGAACGGGAAAACCCTTTCCAGCCACGGGGCTATCATCGGCATGGCTACGGTTATGGATGGCTATCCCCTGTATTACGAAGCAGCCAATGAATGGGGACTGGCTGTGGCCGGTTTGAATTTCCCGGACAATGCCCATTACTTCCCGGAGGATCCGGAGAAAATCAACATTGCCCCCTTTGAACTGATTCCCTGGCTCCTTGGTCAGTGCAAAAATCTGTCTGAGGTCCGCCTTTTCCTGTCGGAGATAAATCTATGGAAGGAAAACTTTGCAGATCAGCTTCCTCTTTCTCCTCTCCACTGGATGATTTCTGACAAAGATGCTTCTATCACTGTGGAATGTGTAAAAAGCGGTTTCAATATTTACGAAAACCCGATAGGCGTTCTTACCAATAACCCCTGCTTTGACTATCACATGACTCATTTAACAGAATTTATCAATCTGACCTGTTTTACACCGGAAAACCGCTTCGGTCAGGTAGAGCTTCGCCCCTACTGCAAGGGCATGGGCGCCATCGGACTCCCCGGCGATTTATCCTCTGCCTCCAGATTTGTCCGGGCCGCCTATGTAAAGCTGAATTCTGTATCCGGGGACAGCGAGGAAGAAAGCGTCAGCCAGTTTTTCCATATTCTCGGTTCTGTGGAACAGCAGAGAGGCTGTGTACGTCTGGATGACGGAACCTATGAAATTACAGGCTACACCTCCTGCATCAATACCGATCGGGGAATTTATTATTATACAACTTATGAAAATCAGTGCATCAGCGCCGTGGACATGCACCGCTGCGATCTGGACGGAAATACGCTGTATTCCTATCCTCTGGCAAAAAAACTGCTGATCAACCGGCAGAATTAAACCGCTCCTTTCTCAGATACCGGTTGATCTTTTCTCCGTAATGAGATATATTTATACCTGCGCTTTAAATACTGACAAAAAGGAGAGATACACATCATGGTAAGAAAATATAAGGGAAAGAAGACTTCTGTTAAGACAGCAGAGGCTCTGGCAAGAGAAAGCTTAAAGCAGGAAGAAAAGGCAGAAAACGTATCTGCAGCTTCCGCAGAGCAGACGGCTCTGTCTCTGTGCTTTCAGTGCAGCGGACTGCAGATAAGTCCGGAGGATGTGGAGAATGCCGTGAAAAAAGACATGGAACAGAAAGGCTATACTGCAAAGAACGTCCAGATTTATGTGAATATGGAAGAAGCAGCAGCCTACTATGTTCTGGACGGAACTGCCGGCGGGGATTACTGCGTAATCTTAAGATAAGCCTCCTGTTTTGAAAATAAGAAACATGATACCATGTATCAATCCTGCCATACCGGCAGAAAAGCCGCATCATCAGCAATCCTTCTGATCATGCGGCTTTCGTATTTTCCGGTATCCTGCATTTCCATGCAAAACCTGCGGTTTTACACCTTAAAGCGGTATCCCACTCCCCAGATTGTTTCAATATACTGGGGTTTTGCTGTATTAAATTCGATTTTTTCCCGGATTTTCTTAATATGCACCGTTACTGTTGCAATATCACCGATGGACTCCATATCCCAGATTTTGGAAAACAGCTCCTCCTTGGTAAAAACATGGTTGGGATTCTGGGCCAGGAAGGTTAAAAGGTCGAACTCCTTGGTGGTAAAATTCTTCTCTTCCCCATTGATCCATACTCTTCTGGCTGTCTTGTCAATCTTCAGGCCGCGGATTTCAATAATCTCATTTTCCGGGCTTCCGCTGCCAATCAGCCGCTCATACCGGGCCAGATGAGCCTTTACACGGGCTACCATCTCACTGGGACTGAATGGCTTTGTCATATAGTCATCTGCCCCCAGACCCAGGCCGCGGATTTTGTCAATGTCTTCTTTTTTGGCAGAAATCATAATAATAGGGGTATTCTTTACCTCCCGGAATCTCCGGCAGATTTCAAATCCATCCAGTCCCGGAAGCATCAGATCCAGGATCAGAAGATCAAAATCCTCTTCCAGAGCCCGCTTCAGCCCCTGGTTTCCTTCCTCCTCCAAAGCCACTTCAAAACCGCTCAGCTCCAGATAATCTTTTTCCAGCTCTGCAATGCTGCTCTCATCCTCAATGATCAAGATCCTGCTCACTTTGTAATACCTCCTGATATTTTCTCAGCACAATATGCATCTCTGTGCCCATGCCTTCCTTGCTGGTTGCCCAAATCCGGCCTCCGTGATCCTCCACAATTTTGCGGACAATGGAGAGTCCGATTCCGCTTCCTCCCTGCGACGAATTCCGGGAAGAATCCGTGCGGTAGAACCGGTCAAAAATACAAGGCAGATCCTTGGCTGCAATGCCCCGCCCGTTATCCTCAATCTCGATCTGGATAAAATCTCCCACATCCTTGATCCGGATATTGATAATCCCCTTGGGCTTGTCCATGTATTTTACGGAATTGCTGATAATGTTGTTGATCACCCGCTTCATCTGCTCCGCATCGGCAATCACCACCACATCATCGCTGACATAGTTAAAATACCCCAGCTCAATGTTCCTGGAATCCATATCCAGTCCCACTTCCTCCACACAGTCTCCGAAGTAGCTGTTGACGTTGATTTTATTGAATTCGTAGGGAATCTTGTTGGTATCAATCTTAGAGTAAAAGGTCAGCTCGTCAATCAGCCGATCCATGTCATTGGCCTTGTTGTAGATGGTCCGGATATACTTGTCCAGCTTTTCCGGAGAGGAGGCCACACCGTCCATGATTCCCTCCACATATCCCTTGATCGCTGTAATCGGTGTCTTTAAATCGTGGGAGATGTTGCTGATCAGCTCCTTGTTTTCTATATCGTACTGAATTTTCTCCTCCGCATTCTCTTTCAGACGGATGCGCATCTCCTCAAAATCCTGACAAAGCTCTCCTATCTCGTCATCCTCTTCTACCTCCAGGGTAAAGTCCAGATTGCCGTCCCGGATCTTTCTGGTGGCCTCCTGCAGCTTGCTTAAAGGCCTCAGAACCGAACGGTATACCCAGAGTGTCAGCGCTGCGCATACAAAAATCAGAATCATCACACCGGTAACCAGCATCTGAATCATCACGGCCCGGACCTCCGGACCAAACCGGTTAAACTGGTGAAGCACAAACAACTGTCCCATGGAAATCACCATGCCTACAAACACAATGGGAAGCAGGCTGAAGGTGAGAAATGCAATGGCGAGGCGTGTTTTTAATTTCATAAAAAATGCACCCCTTTCAGGCAGACCCCTCAGCGAGAAAACTGCCTCACTTAATAAGTATACCATAAGAAGTGCATAAAGAGTATAAAACTATTCTAAATTTTCACTAATTGCCGCATTCTACGCTGATTTCATTGAATTTATCCAGAATTTCCTCAATCCGCAGAACTTTTTTCTCCTCTCCGCCCTTATCCATAATTGCTTCTCCCTGATGCATCATAATCAGGCGGCTTCCGTATTCCACTGCATAGCGAAGGTTGTGCGTTACCATGATGGTGGTCAGATGCTTTTCCTTTACCACCTGATCCGTCAGCTCCATAATAATCTCTGCCGTCTTGGGATCCAGAGCTGCCGTGTGCTCATCCAGAATCAGAAACTCAATCGGCGTCATGGTAGACATCAGAAGCGCCATGGCCTGCCTCTGTCCGCCGGAAAGCACGCCCACCTTTACATGAAGCTTATCCTCCAGACCCAGGCCCAGGCTTTTAAGCTGTTCCCGGTAAAAATCAATTCTCTGCCGGTTGGTTCCCGGAAGCAGGTTAAAGGGCTTTCCCTTGTTGTCTGCCAGCGCCATATTTTCCAGAATGGTCATGGACGGGCAGGTTCCCATGGCCGGATTCTGATAAACCCGTCCAATCCGTCTCTGACGCCTGTATTCCGGCATATGAGTAATATCCTTACCTCCAATACGAATGGAACCGGCATCCAGGGGAATGCTTCCGCAGATCAGGTTCAGAAGTGAGGTTTTTCCGGAACCGTTGGAGCCTACTACAGACACAAATTCTCCGTCATTGATTGTCAGGGAAAAATCATCAAACAGACACATTTCATTGACAGTACCTGTATTGTAATATTTTTGAATATGATTTAACTCAAGCATGGATCTTTCTCCTCTCCTTCTGATTGCTGGCAACCAGAATAACCAGAAACAGAACCGCTGTAATCAGCTTTAAATCCGAAGCAGCCATGCCCAGGGCAATGGCCGCAGATACGCAGCCCTTGTAAACAATGGAGCCGAAAATCACAGCGGTGGTGGCCTTCACTGCACCAAACCGTTTCAGAAGCTTTGTTCCGATAATCACGCTGGCAAGACCAATCACCATGGTTCCCGTTCCTGTGCTGATTTCAAAAAATCCCTTCTGCTGGCAGTACACACTGCCGGACAGTGCCACGAAGCCGTTGGCCAGAGCCAGACCGATGATTTTGACGGTTCCCTTATTTTTTGCCAGGGAGGTAACCAAAACCTCATTGTCTCCTGCCGCCCGCAGAAGATATCCGGCTCTTGTCTTTAAAAACAGATCCAGAAGCACCTTGCAGATTCCCACAATCACCAGAAGAAGGATACTGACAGTCCAGGGCTTTAAAGCTTCCGGTACTGCCGTGTTCAAAAAACTGTTGTCAAAAATCGTCTCCTTACTGAAAATCGGCAGATTGGATTTGCCTGCAATCCTCAGATTGACTGAGTAGAGAGCCGTCATTACAATAATTCCGGACAGCAGATCCCGCACCTTCAGCTTCACATGAATCAGACCGGTAATGCACCCTGCCGCCATTCCCGCAAAAAAGCTTATAAACAGGGCTGCCGCCGGATGTACGCCCTTTATAATCACCATGGCTGTCACTGCCGCTCCCATGGGAAAGGTTCCGTCTACGGACAGATCCGGAAAATCAAGAATTTTATAAGTAATATACAGGCCCAGAGCCATAATGGCATAAATCAGACCTTCCTCAATAACGCCGATTACAATAGACATGAAGCATTTCTCCCTAACATTTTATTTTCCGCCGCCTGCTGTTTTTCTAAAAACAAACCGCCTGCAGTTATTCTGCTGCAATCTGATCAAACATCTCTGCTGCAGAGCCGGATAACTCTTCCGGAATGGTGATTCCCAGGTTTTCTGCAACAGCGCTGTTTCCGTAGAAAGCCGCCTGTTCGATTACCTCAAACTTCATTTCCTCTGCCTTCTTCTCTCCCCGCAGCACCTGAGCCGCCATCCGTCCGGTCTGCTCACCCAGGCTGATGTAATCCAGTCCCATAGCTGCCAGACATCCGATTTTTACCTGCTCAACCTCACTTCCAAATACGGGAATTCCCTTCTTTCCCGCCTTATCAAGAATCAGAGGCAGAGAGCTTACCACTGTATTGTCTGTCAGGTTGGTCATGCAGTCTACCTTTTCCAGGAGAGAATCTGCTGCCAGCGGAATATCTGCCGGAGAGGAAACGCCGCTTTCCACAATCTCAAATCCATACTCCGGAGCCGCTGCCTTGTATTCCTCAATCGCGGAAATGGAATTTACCTCGCTGGTACTGTACATGATTCCGACGGTTTTTGCATCAGGAAGCATGGTGCGAATCATTTCCAGCTGATTCTCCACCGGAAGCTTATCGCTGGTACCGGTAATATTTCCCACCGGAGTTTTATCTTCTGCTGCCAGCTCTGCAAGAACCGGATCCGTAACTGCTGTATAAATAACCGGCACTCCCGTATCCTTTGCTGCGCTGTATGCACTCTGCGCAATGGGAGTTGCTATGGCACAAATCAAATCCACCTTCTTAGCCAGGAAATTATCCATAATCTGGCTGGAGGTTCCGCCGTCTGTCTGGGCATTTTCATAAAGCACCGTCAGGTTTTCCCCTTCCTTAAAACCTTCTTGTTCCAGTCCCTGTAAAAAGCCGATGCGGCAGTTGTCTAAAGAGCCATGCTCTGCAAACTGTCCGATGCCAATGGTATAGGAATCTGCCTTCGCGTCTGTACCCGCCTCTTCTGTACCGGCTGCCTCTGTTTTTGCTGTCTCGGCGCCCTTTGAGGCTTCTGAAGTCTTTCCGGAACATCCTGCCATTACCATTGCTGCTGCTGCCATCATTACTGCCATAACATGTTTTCTCATCTTTTTTTCCTCCTGAACTCTTCTTGTTTTGTCTCCGCTGCAGCTTTGCCGTCAGCGAAGGGAAATGAAACAGATTCATGCAGGTATAGGGATGGAACAAAGAATCGATCCCCGCGGAGCGTTTTTATTTCATAGGACGCCATTTCCTATGAAATAAAAAAAGTCCCAGATACAGTTTCCTATATCTGAGACGAATTAACAAATCCGCGGTACCACTCAAATTGGCCTTTGCCCACTTACTCCGTATACAAACATATACGCCACCAGATAACGGTTGTGGTCTCCGTCAGCTCCTACTGTCCCTCCCCGCAACTCCTTCCTGACTGAAATATCCATCTGGAAATCCTGCTCCGGTTCCGGCTTCAAAGCTGCCCTCGAAAGTCCATTCAGCAAATCCGTCCATACTGCAATCCCACCGCCTGCAGCTCTCTGTGATTTTCGGTATTAAGCCTACTCCTCTTTCTCATCGGTTTTTTGTATTGGTCTTATCATACGCCGCTGTCTGCTGTTTGTCAACTGTTTTTTTGAAAAAATTTTATCTGACATTTCCGCTTCTGTCATCCCGCTTCCGGTCAATTCTTCCCGGCTACAGATTCAGTCTCTCATAGTTCTGGGAAAGACTGGCTTCCATCCGCTCCTTCAAGGCAGCATACTCCTCTCCCTCCAGGGCGGGATTCTCGTCCAGAAGCCGGTTTACTTCCTCAGAAACCGTTTTTAAGAGTCCGGCATCTGTATAAATATCTGCCAGCTTGAATTCCATATCTCCGCTCTGCCGGATGCCGAAAAAGTCTCCCGGTCCCCGCAGCTTCAGATCCTCAGACGCAATATAAAATCCGTCGTTGGATCGGTTTAATATATCCAGCCGTTCCTGGGTTCCCTCCTGATCCGAGCAGTTGACCATAATGCAGTAGGACTGGTGGCTTCCCCGTCCGACCCGGCCCCTCAGCTGATGAAGCTGGGCCAGACCGAAGCGCTCGGCATTTTCAATCATCATTACGGTAGCGTTGGGAACATTGACGCCGACCTCCACTACCGTTGTGGACACCAGCACCTGGATTTCCCCGGCAGCAAACCGCTCCATAATCTGATTTTTTTCTTTTCCCTTCATCTTGCCGTGAAGATATTCCACGGTAATGGTTTCCGGCAGCTTCTGGCGCAGAAGCCTGGTGTAGTCCAGCACATTCTCCGCCTCAATCATTTCGCTTTCCTCCACCATGGGACAGATCACATAGGCCTGCCGTCCTGCCGCCACCTCTTTTGCAATAAACTGATAGGCCCTCTCCCGGTATCCGGTATCCACCACACAGTTTTTAATGGGCAGACGGTTGGCCGGCATCTGATCAATCACGGAAATATCCAGATCTCCATAGAGAATAATAGCCAGAGTCCGCGGAATCGGCGTCGCGCTCATAACCAGCACATGGGGAAGAGAACCATTCTCCTGCCCCTTGCTTCCCAGCGCCTCCCTCTGTCCGACTCCGAACCGGTGCTGCTCATCTGTAATCACCAGGCCCAGCTTGTGATAATGAACCTTTTCCTGGATTAGCGCATGGGTTCCCACGATAATATCCGCCTCATGGGAGGCAATTTTTTCATAGGCCAGCCGCTTTTCCTTTGCAGTCATGGAGCCGGTCACAAGGACCGCTGTTTTTTCAATGCCATATGTCTTAAAAAGCCCGGTAATGGATTCAAAATGCTGTTTTGCCAAAACCTCCGTAGGCGCCATCAAAGCGCCCTGAAAGCCGTTGCAGGCCGTCTGGAGCAGAGCCAGCACTGCAATAATGGTTTTTCCGGAGCCTACATCCCCCTGAATCAGGCGGTTCATCACAAGGCCGCTTTCCAGATCCCGGCTGACCTCCTTTAAAACCTGATTCTGGGCTTCTGTCAGGCTGTAGGGCAGAGCTTCTCTCAGCCGGTCCACCTGGGGAGCATGGCTCATGACAAAAGAGCTTCTGCAGTCCTGACGCTTTTCCTTCAGTCTCCGCACTGCCAGAAGAAAGAAGAAAAATTCATCAAATACAAGACGTTTCCTTGCAAAAAGAAGCTCCTGACGACTGGAAGGAAAATGAATATGCTCAATTGCATAATTGTATTCTGCCAGCTCATATTTTTCCCGGAGAGAAGAAGGCAGGTATTCTCTTTCCATCTGCCTTTGCTCCAGGGCCTGGGCCACAGCCCGGACAATGGCCTTGTTTCCCAGTCCCTTTGTCTGTCCGTAAATGGGCTGCATGGAATCCCTGACTGCCTCATAGGCCTCCGGCGTAAATATCTCCGGCTGCTCCATAGTCAGACGGCCGCCCTTTTTTACAACTCTTCCCCGGAATACCAGAAACTGCCCCATCTGCAGAGTATTCCGCAGATAGGGCATGTTATACCAGGTCAGCTGCAGGCTGCCCGTCATATCTTTTATTGTAACAACAATTACCTGTACGTTTTTGAACCGGCGCACAGAGGCTGTCTTTAACAGCTGCCCCGCAACCGCCGCCGTGGTATTTTCCTGAAGCCTTCCCACAGGCACCGGCTCCTCGTAGGCATCATAGGCCCTGGGATAATCGTGGAGCAGATCCTCCACAGTATGAACTCCCAGGCGCGCAAAGAGTCCCGCCGTCTTTTCTCCGATTCCCTTTAAGCTTGTAACTGGTTCCTGGTTCATAGGCGCTTACTCTGCAGACAGCAGATAGTAGTAAATCGGCTGTCCGCCGCTTTGCAGCTCAAACTCCAGCTGGGGCCATGTTTCCTGAGCCTTTTCCAGAACAGCCTCGGCGTCCGCTTCTTCCACATCGCTTCCGTAATAGATGCTTACCAGCTCACAGTCCTCGTCAATCATGGCTGCAAGAGTCTCGATTACTGTTTTCTCAATACTCTGGCTCACTGCAAGAATACCGTGATCGCCGATACCCATAATATCACCCTCGTGAATCTCCTTATCGTCAATCACTGTATTGCGGACTGCATAAGTCACCTGTCCTGTTTTAATCCGGCTCATCTCCTCAGTCATGGACTCCAGATTTTCCTCTTTGGAGTGATCCGGGATAAAATTAATCATGGCTGCAATTCCCTGGGGAACGGTTTTGGACGGAACAACCACAATCTCCTTGTCCTCCACCAGATATTTGGCCTGCTCTGCTGCAAGAATAATGTTCTTGTTGTTCGGCAGAATGTAAACCGTATCTGCATTCACATGATCAATGGCATTCAGCATATCCTCTGTGCTGGGGTTCATGGTCTGACCGCCTTCAATCAGATAGTCTGCACCGATTCCGCGGAAAATCTCGCCAAGACCCTCACCTACAGACACAGCAATAAAGCCGTTGGCCTTGCGCGGCTCCTGCTCCTCCTGCTCTTTTTCCTTCTGACGGAGAGCCTCCTGCTCTGCATTCTGAATCAGACGTTCCTGATGCTCCTCACGCATATTGTCAATCTTCATCCGGGAAAGAGAACCATAGGTCAGAGCCTTCTGAATGGCAAGACCGGGATCATTGGTGTGAACGTGAACCTTCACCACATCATCATCAGACACTACTACAATAGAATCGCCGATGGACTCCAGATAGGCCTTGAAATGCTGTTCCTCCGCCTCATCGTATTTCTTTTCCACATTGATAATAAACTCGGTGCAGTATCCGAACTTAATGTCAGCTGTGTCAATCTCGGAAGCGCCGGCTGCTGCTCCGGCGGAAACTGCAGCTCCTGTCCCCGGAACCGTCATATCCACTTCTTTGCCCTTTAAGCCGTCTAAAACGCCCTTTAAGACCTGCATCAGGCCCTGGCCGCCGGAATCAACCACGCCTGCCTGCTTCAGCACAGGAAGCATCTCCGGGGTCTGGCTGAGCACATAATCTCCGTGCTCGATCACCTTTTCTGCAAATACCAGAATATCCTCCGTCTGATCTGCCACCTCAAGGGCCTTGTCTGCCATGCCCCGGGCAACGGTCAGAATCGTACCCTCCTTGGGCTTCATAACTGCCTTGTAGGCAGTTTCTGCCGCCCGGTTAAAGGAAGCGGCTAAAACATCCACATCAATCGTCTCATGCCCCTTGATTTCCTTGGAAAATCCGCGGAAAAGCTGGGAAAGGATTACGCCGGAGTTTCCTCTTGCTCCCCGCAGAGAACCGGAAGAAATCGCCTTTGCCAGACCGTCAATGGTCGGCTCCTCCATGGAAGCAACTTCCTTGGCTGCAGCCATAATCGTCATGGTCATATTGGTTCCTGTATCTCCGTCCGGAACAGGAAATACATTCAGTTCATTAATCCACTCTTTTTTTGCCTCTAATCCTTTGGCTCCTGCCAGAAATGCTTTCTGCATCAATCCGGCATCAATCACCTGTAAACTCACCGGTAGGTCCTCCTTAATCAATCACTCGTACACCTTCTACAAAAACATTGATCTTCTCAACGCTCATGCCGGTGAATTCTTCTACTTTGTATTTTACAGTAGCCATCAGGTTGTCTGAAACAGCACAGATGCTGACACCATAGGCCACAATGACATGAAAATCTATAGTAAGCCGATTGTCCTCTACCTCCACATTGATTCCGTGGGCAAGACTCTCTCGTTTCAGCAGTTTTACCAGCCCGTCCTTCATGCTGACTGCCGCCATACCTACAATGCCAAAGCACTCTACTGCCGTCATTCCTGCATACATGGCAATCACATCGGAACTGATCTGGATTTCACCAAGCTTGTTGTTGATGCGTCCTTTCATATGAACCCCTCCATCTCTATTTATAAAAGCCAAAACACATGAAAATAATAGAGAATATGTCTCGGCACATTTCCGGCTCGCTTCTACGAACCTATTTTAGTATATCACATGACAGCACTGGTGTCTATTCTGACTTTACCTCAGCTGATCTGCCCCTATTTTATGGTGATTCGTCCCTGTCCGGCCGGATTGGAATACTCCTCCCCTACGCTTCCGCCCAGGTTATCCTGAATATACGCAGACAGAAGATCCACATCAGAAATCACCTCATCCCGCAGAAGCTCGCAGCCCTGGAACATAGTCATTCCGGATCCCGCTGATTTCAGCATGTAATTGTGAGATGCCAGGGTGTAGGATTCCTCCGGCTTCAAAGGAGCTCCTCCCACCATTACCTCGCTGACACGACGCGGACCGCTGACGCGGAGAAAATTGCCCTTGTCGTCCGTTTCAACAGATGAAGGAACCGACGCATCAATCGTATAGGTCAATCCGGAAACCTGCATAAAGCTGCCGCTTTCCTGGGGATAATCACAGACGGACATTTCCAGAGCATCCAGAATCTGCTGTCCTGTTGCCCGGACAACACAGCCCATATTTCCAAAGGGGAATACAGACAATGTGTCGTTGTAGGTAATATCTCCGGGAACAATATCCGCGCGGATTCCTCCGCCGTTAGAAAATCCGATATCTGCTCCCAGAACAAACCGGTAGGCATCTGCTGTCAGATCTCCCATATTGGTTTCTCCATTCCGCACTGCCCGAATGCCTGCAGCCGGATCCATTACAGTCAGATGCACCTCTGAACGGCCAATAACTGTCTTTAAGGACTCTTCAAACTGCGACTGAATTCCTCTGAGGAACCGATCCATCTCCCGATCCGACGGACGGCCGTTTCTTCCCGTAACCATTCCTCCCGGAAGTGACAGAGTCATGCCCGGATACAGCCGGTTCGGATTGGAAATTCTGTCTCTGTTTGCTTCGTAAATCTCTCTCCAGGCAGAATAATCTCCCAGCTCCCGTTTGGCAATCCTGCTGAGGGAATCGCCTTTTTGAACCATATACAGCGTTTCCGTCTGCTCTGCAGGCACTTCCGTAATCAATTCCGCTGTAATGGTTCCATCTGGAGCAATTACCATTTTTCCAAAGCTTTCCAGCTTTGTTCCTGCCTGTGAAACAAGCACATCCTGTCCGTTTTTATTTTTTACATATTTTACATAGGCTTCATGGGAATGGCCGTCGATGCAGGCGTCATTTCCTTCTGTGGCAGCAAGCCCTCCGTATCCAATATTCTCATCTACGCTGCAGTGAACATCATTTGTATGGAGAATCACAATCTCCGAATCAGCTGCCGCAGACGGAAAAGAAAATCCGGATGCCAGACATATTGTCAAAGCAAACATCAATATCAAAGACATCCATCTGTTTCTTTCTGTTTCTTTCTGTTTTTTTCAAATTCATATTTTTCATATTCCTACCTTTCCTCCTTTTCTATATGGTTTTCTCTGTCTCTGATTCTCCGGTTTTATTTTACCAGTTTTTTTCCAGATCCGTCAACAATGTCCGGAAATCTTCCCCCGTTTCCTTTTCCAAATACATTCAGACAGGTTATTTTTAAGAAATTCACAAATTCTGCTTGCAAAATCCATAAGTATCTGGTATCATACATTTGTTGTGGTTTCCCGCTGGGAAATCAAGTACCGGTTAAGGAGGTGCAATCATGGCTAAATGTGCAATCTGTGAAAAGGCTGCTCACTTCGGTAACAATGTGAGCCACTCTCATAGAAGATCCAATGCGATCTGGAAAGCAAACGTTAAATCTGTTAAGGTTAAGGTTAACGGCGGCGCTAAAAAGATGTATGTATGTACTTCTTGCTTACGTTCCGGCTTAGTTGAGAGAGCATAATAATGAACATTGCAGAAAACGCGTCTATTCGACGCGTTTCTTTGCGTTTATGGGCTTTTTTCTGCTAACAGCAAAACAGGTGATACCCCAGAGCCAGGCACCCGATAATAAATATCAGAGTAGTCAGGGTCTCCGGAATAAACAAAAGAAGCGTCATCCCCATTCCGAAACAAAACAGCATAAGTCCGAATACTCGTTTCACAGGCTCACTCCTCAAAACCAGGTATATTTCATTCTATGCCGCTGTCCCAGATAGATGCGCTTCTTCTCTGTATGTGCTCTTTTCTCCCCTTTTCAGGGATTCTTCCATCAGGAATTTACTTTTCTCCGTCACCGGCAGCCATTTCCTCTGCCGCCTCCATTACCTCCGGAGAAATCTCTTCTTTTTTCTTTCCCGTAAACTTGTTCACAAGATCAGGAACCATATCCAGTACCTTTGTCACTGCGTCCTGCTGCTTAATGTTGACCAGTCTGGTAACGCCGTTCTGAATAACCAGCACAGCACTTGGACTCATTTTTGCGCTCATACCGCCGCCGCCGTTCTGCTTGGCATTGTCTGCAAAAGATCCTGCCGCCATACCGCAGGTTACATCTACCAGCGGAAGAATAATTGCATCATCAATCTTTACTGCCTCTCCCACTACGGTTTTCGTTGTAACAAACTGATCCATTCCCCGAAACAGGGATTCTACCGTTGCCGCAAAATGATTGTCTGCCATACTACTGCCTCCTTATTATGCTGCCTTCCACCGCTTCAGCAGTGTTCTGAAATTTTTATCCCGCCACACCTGAAATCCAATAAAAAGCAGGGTGGCAATCCGGATTCGGCCCTTCAGGGAAATCTCTCCTTCCAGAACCTGTTCGTCAAATACAGGAATCACCTGAATCTTTCTCCCGTACCATCCGTAAAACGGGCTGATGTAAGTGAGAATTCTTCCTGTGGTATAGGGATCCTCAAATCCAAACCGCACTTTTCCGGAAACCTTTCCCGGAAGAATATGCCTGAAAAGGCGGATCACCTGTCTTTTCAGAAGACGGAAGGTGTTTTTATTTTCTTCCTTTTCCAGAAAATCCCTGAGCTTCTGCCACTTCTCTTCTGCTGTCTTCAGTTTACCACAGATTCTCTGAAATGTAACTTTTATTTTTTGAAACGGATTCTGGCGGATGCGCTTTTTCTTCTGCCTCTTCTTTCCGGTTTCCGTCTCTGCCCCGGGCTGTTCCGGCGCTGCCTTTGCCGCATCTGACTCAAGCTTCTCCGCCGAAGTTCTCTCACAGGTCTCCGGCATTTCCGGTGCCGGGCATTCTTCCCCCGGCTGACTGCCGCTTACCGGCGCTTCTTCCCCAGGCTTATTGCTGCCTGCCGGCTCTTCTTCCGCCGGCTTATTGCCGCCTGCCGGCTCTTCTTTCTCCGGGTGCTTCTCCCTTGCTGTCACCACCGGCTCCGGAATCTCTGCTTCCTCCGCCCCGTCTGCTGCCTCTTTTTTTCTGCCTGTCTTCACTCCGAAAATCCGCAGAGACACCTCTGCCTCTCCGTCATAAACCACCTGACAGGAAAAAAGACGCCATAGCCAGCTGACCCTTCCCTTTGCCGCCGGCTCTCCTTTGAAGCTTCCCTCTGCCTCATAGCGGATGGGAACGAAGAGAACAGCCAGAAGGACAGCCAGAACCAGTCCCAGGATCACAAGAAGCAAAATTCCCAGCCATTTTAAGATTCCTAAAAAAAACCCCAACATGCAATCATTCCCAACTGTTTCTATTTTCGTCTCCGTCCGCACTGCGCTCCAGGAATTCCTGCAGATTCAGCCTTTCCCCACAGCAGCGGTACATGTCCTCAACCATCTGCCGCACAACCTCCAGGGCTTCCCAGTAGGTAACTGCGATTCCCAGAATCTCCATATCCTCCTCCCGGTAAGGCGGAAGAAGAAGCATGGGCGCAGGATAAATATCAAGAATATTATTCCCGTTCTGCGGCGGTGTAATCACATAAACCTCCGGCTGCAGTTTTCCCTCCCGGATTCCCCGGATAATGGAAAACCGCCTTTTTCCGGCTTTCTCACCAACATACAGATGGCTATACCAGCGCATAGATTAACTCTCCATAATTTGCTGCAGCAGTTCCATACAGGTTTCCTTTTCAAAAGAATCTGTACAGCTGCCAAGGCTGTTTTCAATATAGCTGTGAATCTCCTCGATGGAATTGAAGAATACCGGAAGAATCGAGAGGCTGGTTGCCATAATAGCCCGTGCTGCCGGCTTCTGTACCGAAGTCAGAACCGGATCCATATCAGCTATGTACGCCTTTATAACCTCCTCAATATCCTCTTCCTTCACAATTCTCTGTTCCGCCTGCTTCTCCGGCATTACAAAAGCGCTTCCTGCCAGAAGCATATCCACCCATCTGCTCCGTTTTGCCTCATCACTCTCGTCTGTTTCAGCAAAAGGCGGCTGCTCCAGCCGGAGATAACGGTCATAATACTCTTCCTGAAGTCCTTCCACCTGCTCCAGCATTTCTTCCAGATCGCTCAGCTGTTCCTCCCAGTCCTCCGGAGTCTGCTGCTCTCGTCCTTCACAGATTCTGACGAATTCTGCCAGAATCCCGAATGCCTGTTTCTCCTCTGCCACATCCCGCATGGCGTCCTCTCTTGTCAGGCAAATCACATACAGGCTGTTTAAAATCTCCGCTATGCTCTGACAGTAATCTGCCAGGGCGCGAAGCATGGCACCTGCCTCCTGGGTTTTTGCACATGCCCCATGATAGGTGTCAGCATCCATGGTTTTAAAAGAAAGCTCCTGCAAATCCTTCAGCATTCTGTTCAGCATCTGCAGACCCTCATCCTCAGAATCCTCTTCCTGAATCCTGCCGATGGAAAGCATATACATCATCTGATCCAGAGTATCCCTGTACGCACCTACATAAGCCTGAAGGGCATCCTTTACCATGCTGTAATATTTCTGCCTTGTAAAGCGCACGGGAAGCTGGGAAATCACCTCCTGAATCCGCAGATTGACAGCATTGCTGTCCTCTCCTCCACAGATATAGGCAGTCAGCCGGGAAATAAACTCCGGCTCTTTCACAGTGACAGCCGGCATATCCGGGCAGAAACGGCGCTCCAATCGGTTTAATGCGTATTCGTACACCAGAAAAGCATCTGTATAGGAAACTACCGTATTCATTTTCTTCTCCGCCTGACAGCGCAGATGTTTTACCTCCTCCAGAATGTCCTGCCCCTCCAGAAACCCTTTCACAAGCAGAATCAGCTTTCTGTCCGTCTCCCTCTGATAATCCATCCAGCCCTCATACTGTTCTGGAAGCTCCTCTGCAAACATAACTGTATTCAGCACCAGCTGTGTCAGAGAAAGACCGTAGGCTGAAGATGCCTGTTTTTTCCATGTATATGCCATAATATCCTGTTCCTCCCGTTTTATCGGTAATTCTCCAGAATCGAGCGGCGGAGAAGATCCAGCGCCTTCATCACTGCCTGCTCTCTGATTTTTGCCCGGTTTCCTTTAAACCGGTACTCTTCTACTTTCACTTTATCCTTCATGTAAGCCGCAATGTAGACAAGACCTACCGGCTTGTCCTCTGTGCCTCCATCCGGTCCTGCAATTCCTGTCACTGCCACACAGGCATCGCTGTCTGTGGCAAACACGCCGCCGGTTGCCATTTCTCTGGCTGTCTGCGGACTTACAGCTCCGTACTTTTTCAAAGTATTTTTGCTGACCTCAAGGTATTTTCTCTTTGCCTTGTTTGAATAGGTGATAAAGCCCTCCCTAAATACCTCTGAGGCGCCCGGCACATTCACCAGACGTCCCGCAAGAAGTCCGCCGGTGCAGGACTCTGCTGTTGTAACCGTCAGTTCATATTTGCGAAGAAGCTTTACTACCGCCTCCTCCAGAGTTTCCCGTTCCTTTACAGAATAGACGTAGTCGCCCAGCCGGCTTTTAATTTCCTTCACCACAGGCTTAACCAGCGCCTTTGCCTCATCCTCAGTCTTTGCCCGTGCAGTCACCCGCACAGCAACCTCTCCTGTTTTTGCATAGGTGGCAATGGTAGGATTGGTCTGGCTGCTGATAAGATCCAGAAGCTTATCCTCCACCTGGCTCTCACCCATACCGCAGATCTTAACCAGCGCAGAACGGATCATCGCCGGCTGCTGCTTCTGCAGATAAGGATAGACCTGCTCCTTAAACATGGGATACAGCTCTGCCGGCGGTCCCGGAAGAAGAATGGCTGTCTTGCCGTCCTTTTCCATAATCAGTCCCGGCGCCATACCGTTGTGATTGTCCAGAACAAGAGCTCCCTCCGGCACCATCGCCTGCTTCCAGTTGTTATCCGGAATCTCTTTGTATATGTTGTTCTTGAAAAACTGCTCCAGATGCTCTCTTGTATGAGGATCCTCCACCAGTTTATATCCCATAACCTCAGCGCAGACTTCCTTTGTCAGGTCATCCTCCGTCGGTCCCAGTCCCCCGGTCAGAATCACCACATCAGACCGGCCCAGGGCTGTCTTTACAACCTCAGCCATCCGGTCATGGTTATCTCCCACTACAGACTGATGGTACAGAGAAAGTCCCAGAAGGGCGCACTGTTCCGCCAGATATTGTGTATTGGTATTGACAATGTTTCCCAAAAGCAGCTCTGTGCCTACGGATACCAGCTCTACGATCATGTTACATCTTCCCTTCTGTAAGAACTTTGTGATTTTTTGCAATATAATCCACCAGTGAAATAATGGTGAGAATCAGGGCTGCCCAGGTACAAATCAGAGTGACCACAGACAGGGCCTCAAAATTCAGAATCATCAAAACTACCGCAATCATCTGGAATGTGGTTTTAAATTTGCCCCAGTAGCTGGCTGCAATCACAATTCCCTGCTCTGCTGCCACCAGGCGGAAGCCGCTGATAATAAACTCACGGCTTACAATGATAATAACCATCCAGGCCGGAAGCTGTCCCAGCTGAATCAGGCAGATCAGCGCGGAGCATACTAAAAGCTTGTCTGCCAGGGGATCCATAAATTTTCCAAAGTTTGTTACCAGATTGTATTTGCGGGCGATCTTGCCGTCCAGCATGTCTGTCAGACTGGCAATAATAAAAATCGCTGCAGCCACATAACGGAAGGTCTGGTTTGCACCATTTTCTATCATCAGGCTTACTACAAAAAACGGAATCAAAATCACACGGAGAACCGTCAGCTTATTTGGTAAATTCATCGTACACCTCCCCAATCAGGTCATATTCAGAAGCACCGGTTACTTTAACCCGGACAAAATCACCGGACATAAAAAGCTCACCGCTGTTCACAAAAATGTATCCGTCCACATTGGGCGCATCCATATAGGTACGTCCCACATAGGCCGCTTCATCAGCTACCTTGCCCTCAATCATCACATCCAGAATACGCCCCACCATGGACTCTGATTTCTCAAAGGCAATCTCCTGCTGCAGCTCCATAATCTCGTCCCGGCGTTCTTCTTTTGTCTCCTCCGGAATCTGATCCGCAAATCCGGCTGCAGGCGTGTCCTCCTCTGCCGAGTAGGCAAATACTCCCAGACGCTCAAATTCCATCTCATCCACAAACGCCAGCACCTCCTGGTGATCCTCCTCGGTCTCACCCGGGAATCCGGCAATCATAGTGGTACGCAGTGCAATATCAGGAATCTCCCTGCGCAGCCGTCCAATCATCTCCCGAAGCTGTGCCTGGGTGGTTCTGCGTCCCATCCGTTTTAAAATCCGATCGCTGGCATGCTGAATCGGAATATCCAGGTAATGGCAGACCTTTTCCTCTGTCCGGATGGCTTCAATCAGCTCGTCCGTAATCTCCTCCGGATAGCAGTATTGGATCCGGATCCAGTAGATACCGGAAATCTGGGCCAGACGGTGCAGCAGCTCCGGAAGCATCTTTTTCCCGTAAAGATCCACTCCGTAAAGAGTTGTTTCCTGGGCAACAAGAATCAGCTCCCGTACCCCCTGCTCTGCCAGCTGCTCCGCTTCCTTTACCAGGCGTTCCATGGGTACGCTCCGGTAGCTGCCTCTCAGACTGGGAATAATGCAGTAGGTGCAGTGCTTGTCACAGCCCTCCGCAATCTTTAAGAATGCAAAATGACCGCCTGTGGTAATCATCCGCCCTGCCTCTGTCTGAGGCAGACAGTTCAAATCATGGAAGCAGGAAACTCTCTCCTCTCCTCCCAGAACACGCTTTAAAACATTGGAGATCTCATCATAAGTGGAGGTTCCTAAAATTCCGTCTACCTCAGGAATCTCCTCCAGAATCTCCTGCTGATACCTCTGGGCCATGCAGCCGGTTACAATCAGGGCCTTGCAGGTCCCCGCTTTTTTCAGCTCCGCCATCTCCAGAATGGTATTGACGCTTTCCTCCTTTGCATCATTGATGAAGCAGCAGGTATTGATCACAATAATATCTGCCTCCTGCTCATCGTCTGTAAAGGTATATCCGTCCCGGTTCAAAAGCCCCAGCATCATCTCTGTATCTACCAGATTCTTGTCACATCCCAGTGACACACACAATATTTTCATAGAAATCTCCCGCTGTTATGGAAAAGAGCCGTTCAGTGCCGGCTCTGTCCTTCTCTTGCTGTAATATATGCTCCTATGCGTTTTCCTCTGCGTCTGCAGCTTCTGCGGCTTCAGAAGAAAGCTCTGCCTCCCCGGCAGCATTTTCCTTCTCCTCATCCTCTTCGCCGTCATCGCCTACAATTTTAACCTTGCCCATGTAAAGCTCCTGAACTGCAACGGAAAGCGGCTTTTTGCCCGGGCCTGCCGGAACCATCGGCTCCTCGCCTGCAATAATCTGTCTTGCTCTCTTTGCAGTTGCCAGAACGATAGAATACCGGCTCTGTACTACCGGCTGCTCTCCCGGCTCTACCTCGCTGTTTACTACATTAATTAAATCCGTATAGGATGGACGTAACATATGAATCTCCTTTCAGGGTTAAATTTATTCTCAAAGCTGTTTCAGCTCTGTTTTCATCTCTTCAATAAAATCCAGGTTTTCGCTGACCTTCTCATGCTGAGACTGAATCAGCTGATGCATCTGCTCCACGCAGGTTTCCAGGTTATCATTGACCAGAATGTAATCATACTGGTCCATATACATGGCCTCCTGGGAAGCCCGTTTCAGACGTTCCCGGATCACCTCCTCGGTCTCCGTTCCCCGGCCCCGCAGACGCTCCTCCAGCACTTCCGCTGAAGGCGGTGTTACAAACAACAGCAGCGTATCCGGAAATTTCTTTTTCACCTCCAGGGCTCCCTGGATCTCGATTTCCAGAATCACATCGCGGCCTGCAGCCATCTGCTCCTCCACATAGGATCTGGGAGTACCGTAATAATTTCCCACATAGCAGGCATGCTCAATCAGAGCATCCTCTGCAATCATGTTCTGAAATTCCTCCACAGTCAGGAAAAAGTATTCTCTGCCGTGTTCCTCCCCTTCCCGGGGTTTTCTTGTCGTGGCTGAAATAGAGAGAGCATACTGATCCTGATGCTGATTTAAAAGCTCCTTCATCAGCGTACCCTTTCCTGCTCCGGAAAAGCCGGAAACCACTGCCAAAATTCCTTTTTTATTCATGATGTCTCTGCTCCTGTCCGGCAGTCCGACTGCCTTACTCAATATTCTGAATCTGTTCTCTCACTTTTTCAATCTCCGTCTTCAGCGCAATGGCCCGATCAGAAATCTCCAGATTCGTGGACTTGGAAAGAGTGGTATTCGCCTCCCGGTTCATCTCCTGGGCAATGAAATCCAGCTTTCTTCCCACGCTGCCTCCCTGCTCCAGTTCTTTCCTGGTGGCATCAATATGACTGCGCAGGCGAACCATCTCCTCATCTACGCAAATCTTGTCTGCAAATACCGTTACCTCTGCAGCAATTCTGTTCTCATCAATGGAGGAATTCTTTAAAAATTCCTGAACCCGATCCTCCAGACGCTGGCGGTATTCCGCCACAATCGAGGGCGCACGTTCAACGATAAAATCTACCAGCTCAGCCATATAATCCAGCTTGCCCAGCAGATCCTCCTTCAGTCTTTCACCCTCCTGCTTTCTTGATTCCACAAACTGCTTTGCCGCTTCTTCCATGGCCTGGGAAAGAATCTTCCACATCTGATCCTCATCCTCAGGCTCCTCCTCCATAGACAGAACCTCAGGCATCCTGGCCAGTCTGGAGGCGGTCAAATCGTCCGAAATTCCGAACTGCTCGCTCATCTGCCGGCAGTACCTGACATATTCCGCCGCAAGGACTCCGTTATATTTCAGGCAAAGCTTCTCTTCTGTATAATCCTCATAATTGATAAAGACATCTACCTTGCCCCGCTGAATATAGGTTTTCAGAAGGTTCCTGATGGCCGCCTCAAAATAGTTGAATTTTTTAGGCATCCTGATGCTTAAATCAAGATACCGGTGGTTTACGGCTTTCATCTCCACGGTTATTTTATATTCGGCGGTAACGATCTCGCACCGGCCAAACCCTGTCATACTCTTTATCATCTGACATTTTGCTCCTTTGCCATAGTTGGTATTATTATAAGTCAAATAGAAAAACAAGTCAACTTGAAAATCCTCTTCCAATCCTGTATAATCGTAACAGTTCAGCCATACCTAGTCCTGCCGACTGCGGAAAACAGGAGCATCTGAAGCTTCCCATGGCTGAAGTGTTATGTATTATCAGGAGAGACTTGGAAAGAAGGAGTTATCATATGGCATTCGATGGAATTGTAATCGCAAACCTGGCTCATGATATCAAATCACGGCTGGAAGGCGGAAAAATCAACAAAATCGCCCAGCCGGAAAAGGATGAGCTGTTATTTACCATAAAAAACAACCGGGAGACTTACCGCCTGTCTGTCTCAGCCAGCGCCAGCCTTCCTCTCATTTACTTTACAGATACCAACAAACCCAGCCCCCTGACTGCCCCCAACTTCTGTATGCTGCTGCGCAAGCACATCGGCACAGGAAGAATTGTCAAGGTCAGCCAGCCGGGTCTGGAACGGATTCTGGAATTTGAAATTGAACACCTGGACGAACTGGGTGATCTCCGGAAAAAACGGCTGATTGTCGAGCTTATGGGCAAGCACAGCAATATTATTTTCTGCAAAGAGGACGGCACGATTTTAGACAGTATCAAGCACATTTCTGCCCAGGTCAGCTCGGTCCGAGAGGTTCTTCCGGGACGGATGTATTTTATCCCCCATACGGTTGACAAGGCAGATCCCCTGACCGTTACAGAGGAAGAATTTCAGGCTCTTCTGCGCTCCGCTCCCATGCCGGTCCAGAAAGCCCTTTACCAGAAGCTGACAGGCATCAGCCCCCTGATTGGAACAGAGCTCTGCCACCTGGCATCCATAGAAGGCGAACGTCCGGCCAGTGAGCTGTCAGAGAACGAGCTGACTCACTTATACCGCATGTTCTCCCTGATGATGGAGGATGTGAAGGAAGGGCGGTTTTTCCCGAATATTATTTATGAAAACGGAACCCCGGCAGAATTTGCATCGGTACCCTTGACCTGCTTTGAAGGCCCCGGATATGAATCAAAACCCGCATCCTCTGTCAGCAGTCTTCTGGAAACCTATTATGCAGAAAAAAGCGTGATTACCAGAATCCGTCAAAAGTCTGCAGACCTGCGCCGGATTGTCCAGACTGCCCTGGAGCGAAATTACAAAAAATACGATCTTCAGTTAAAGCAGCTGAAGGATACGGAAAAACGGGATCGGTACCGGATATATGGCGAGCTGTTAAATACCTACGGCTATGAGCTTTCCGGCGGAGAAAAGGAGCTTTCCTGTCTGGACTACTACAGCGGGAAAGAGGTAAAGATTCCTCTGGATCCCCAGCTCTCCGCTCAGGAAAATTCCCAGAAATATTACGCCCGCTACAACAAACTGAAGCGCACCTGTGAGGCTCTGGAATCCTTGACTGCAGAAACGAAGCAGGAAATTGATCATCTGGAATCCATCAGCGCAGCCCTTGATATTGCTGTCCGGGAGGAAGATCTGGTTCAGATCAAAGAAGAGCTGATGGAGTTCGGCTTTATTAAAAAGCGGCCCTTCGGTTCCAAAAAGCCGAAAATCACCAGCCGTCCCTACCACTACCGCTCTACTGACGGCTTTGATATCTATGTCGGAAAAAACAACTACCAGAATGAGGAGGTCACCTTTAAAATTGCCAATGGCAATGACTGGTGGTTCCATGCCAAGGGAATTCCCGGCTCCCACGTTGTTGTCCGCACAGAAGGAAAAGAGCTTCCGGACCGGGTATTTGAGGAGGCCGGTGCTCTTGCTGCCTGGTACTCAAAGGGGCGCTCCAATGAAAAAGTAGAAATTGATTATATCCAGCGCAAGCATGTGAAAAAAGCAGCCGGAGGAGCTCCCGGATTTGTCATTTACCACACCAACTACTCTCTGATGGCTATTCCAAAGCTGGAACTTCCGGAAGCAGATTCCTGACTGGACTGTTACGAATTTGAAAAGGAGTACCGCTCAATCCATGAACGATTGAGCTGTACTCCTTTTTAGAAGCTTTTTTAATTTTGCGAGCTTGAGAAGAATTTTTCTGCCGGTTCTCCCGCCGGCCTGAATCGTTATATTTTATTTGTGCTTCGGCACCATAACCTCCATGCCGCCCATATAAGGCTGCAGAACCTTCGGAATCTTTACAGAGCCGTCGGCCTGAAGATTGTTCTCCAGGAAGGCAATCAGCATACGAGGCGGAGCCACAACCGTATTGTTCAGAGTATGGGCAAAATATTTGTTCTTGTCCTTATCCTCCACACGGATCTTTAAGCGGCGTGCCTGCGCATCTCCCAGATTGGAACAGGAACCAACCTCAAAATACTTCTTCTGACGGGGAGACCATGCCTCAACGTCACAGGATTTTACCTTCAGATCTGCCAGATCTCCGGAGCAGCATTCCAGAGTACGAACCGGAATATCCAGAGAACGGAATAAATCTACGGTATTCTGCCACAGCTTATCGTACCACATGGGAGATTCCTCCGGACGGCATACCACGATCATCTCCTGCTTCTCAAACTGATGGATCCGGTAAACACCTCGCTCCTCAATACCGTGAGCGCCCTTTTCCTTACGGAAGCAGGGAGAATAGCTGGTCAGAGTTTTGGGAAGCTGATCCTCCGGAGTAATGGTATCAATAAACTTACCGATCATGGAGTGCTCACTGGTTCCGATCAGATACAGATCCTCGCCTTCGATTTTGTACATCATCGCATCCATCTCTGCAAAGGACATAACACCGGTTACTACATTGCTGCGGATCATAAAGGGCGGAACACAGTAGGTGAAGCCCCGGTCAATCATAAAGTCACGGGCATAGGAGATTACGGAGGAATGCAGTCTTGCAATATCGCCCATGAGATAATAGAAGCCGTTTCCGGCTACCTTTCCTGCAGCATCCAGATCAATGCCGTCAAAGGTCTTCATAATATCGGTGTGATAAGGAATCTCAAAATCAGGAACTGCCGGCTCGCCGAACTTTTCAATCTCTACGTTCTCGCTGTCATCTTTTCCAATGGGAACACTGGGATCGATGATATTGGGAATTGTCATCATGATCTTTAAAATCCGCTCGTTATACTGGTTTTCCAGAGCTTCCAGCTCAGCCAGACGGCTTGCATTGGCAGCAACCTGTGCCTTTACAGCCTCTGCCTCTTCCTTTTTGCCCTGTCCCATCAGCTGGCCGATCTGCTTGGACAGCTTGTTTCTCTGAGCGCGGATCTCATCGCCCTCTGCCTTTGCCGTGCGGTTCTTGGCATCCAGCTCAATCACTTCGTCTACCAGGGGCAGCTTATCGAACTGAAATTTATTCTCAATATTCTTCTTCACAACGTCCGGATTTTCACGGACAAACTTTAAATCTAACATGGTTTCCTCCTGTATTCACTCATGAAAACCGGCCTTTTCCTGCCGTTTCCATATATTCCTCCTTATCATACTACACTTTTCCAAGAAAAAAAAGCCCCCTTGCCGAATTTCAGACAACAGTTCGGCCAGAGGACTTTTTAAGGAAACGTTCTATTCTATTTTCAGAAACAGACCGGCCTTCTTTAAAACCGGGCGGACTGCCATATAGACAACCACTACCACAATGGTTCCTGCCACTGCGTTAATCAAAGTAACTCCCGCAGCCCAGGTCGCCATAATTTTTGCCGCGTCAGACGGAATTCCCAGAATATAATTCTTGTAAAAATAACCTACAATGGGATCCATAACCACATTAAAGCCCAGAGACGCAATCGAGGCAATCAGGGACCATTTAAAAATGTAGCGTCCGTCATGCTCCTCTGTGATATGGGCAATTCTGTGCGCAATCCAGCCGGCAACCAGGCCGATGCAGAACTTCAGAAGAAAGGTCTTCGGTGCGCTGGTAATATAAACCGGATCCAGCAGATCGGCAATGGTCATGCCCAGAGAACCGGCCAGACCTCCGTACACGCCGCCCAGAAGCAGGGCTGCCAGAACGCAGAAAGCATTACCGATATGCAGAGCCACATAATCGCCTCCAAAGGTCGGGATCGGAATTTTCAGAAACGTAAATGCCACATAGCAAAGCGCTGCCATCAGCGCTGTCAGCACGATCCTGTATACCTTGTTGTCTGTCATATTCTTCATACTCCGTCACTCCTTTTGTTTTCCTGTTGATGGGCCTATGATAGCACGCATGTGGAATGACGCAAATATCCAGTTTTACACTTTTTAACCAGTCCAGTTTGTTTTTCGCCCTGAAATCTCAGTCGGATGACTCCACGCAGATCAAAATTCCCTCCCGAAATTCCAGAACAGCCCGATCCTCTGCCAGCTCATTGCTGATGCAAAGACCTACCTCCTGGCCTCTCCGGATGGTTTTATCCTGAAGGGGATAACGAAAACCTGTCAGAGTGATCCCTGTTACCTCCTCCGTATACGGCAGAAAGGAAACGTATTTTCCCCACAGATTTTTCCGGTAAAAGCTCTTTCCCTGATCCAGAAGATAAATCCTGTTCTGGGCATCCACCAGACTGGCGTCAATCCCCTTTTCCAGGCAGGCATAAAGAGCGTGGAGATTCCCCAGCATATGATCAAGACGTCCTCCTGTGGCGCCTAAAAACACCAGTCTGTCACAGCCCAGAGTCAGAGCGCGGCTTCTGGCCAGCTCCGTATCCGTCTCGTTTTTTTCCGGCTTATGCTGTTCCCACACAATAAACGGAAGACTTCTGAACCGGTCTGTCACCTCTTTCGAAACCGTATCAAAATCCCCCACAATATAATCCGGCGTAATTCCGAGAGCCTCTGCCGACTCAAGCCCGCCGTCTACGGCAATGACTTTGTCAAAATGCTCTTTTTCCAAAAAAGAGCGGGCGAAAGCCAGGTTCAGCTTCCCGCCCGTCAGAATCAGACATGATTTCACTTTTTCATCTCCTTAAAAATCTCACAAAAAGCCGCTGTATTGGCTGCCGCATCCCCCTGAAAAACTGCAGATCCGGCAACAATAATATTGGCTCCTGCCTCCAGCACCTGACGTACATTGCCAAGTCCGATGCCTCCGTCCACCTGAATGTCCGTTTTCAGTCCTCTCTCATCCAGCATGGCGCGAAGACGTTTTACCTTTTCCAAAGCATAGGGAATAAATTTCTGTCCTCCAAAGCCCGGATTTACAGACATAATAAGCACCATATCCACTTCATCCAGAATCCATTCCAGAGTTTCCACGGGGGTCGCCGGATTCAGGGCAACACCTGCCTTCATGCCCAGATCATGAATCTGGTGAATGGTTCTGTCCAGATGTCTGCATGCCTCCTGATGAACACACAGCAGATCTGCGCCGGCCTTTTTCATATCCTCTGCATAACGTCCCGGCTCCTCCACCATCATATGAACGTCAAACACCTTGTCCGTACAGGAACGGATGCTTTTTATAACCGGCATTCCAAAGGAAATGCTGGGGACAAACATTCCGTCCATTACATCAATGTGGATGTACTGAGCGCCTGCCTCTGCCACGGTCTTCACATCCTGTCTCAGATTTCCAAAATCAGCCGCCAGAATGGACGGCGCTAAAATATATTCCATTTTCCTGCTCCTTTTCCTTCTCTTAGTATTTTTTCCGGTTCTTCAGCTCCTGATAAAGCAAAACGTAATTATCATACCGGCTGCGGGCAATCTCTCCCCGTTCCAGGGCGGCCTTTACTCCGCAGACCGGTTCTCCTACATGAACACAGTCTGCCAGAAACCGGCATTCCGATTCAAATGCTTCAAATTCCGGAAAATAGTATTTCAGCTTTTCCGGTTCAATTTCTTCCAGATACATGGAGCTGAAACCGGGAGTGTCCATCAGGTAAGTATCCCCCTCCACGCAAAACAGCTCCGCATGGCGGGTCGTGTGTTTTCCTCTCTGGATTTTCTGGCTGATGCTTCCTGTCTCCATTTCCGCCTCCGGCTGGAGAAGATTGGTCAGAGAAGACTTTCCCACCCCGGACGGGCCTGCCAGAATCGTCGTTTTCCCCTGAAGAAAGCTGTGAATCTCATCAAGCCCCGACTGACTGCGGGTACTGGCTAACAGCACCTGATATCCGGCGCTTTCGTAAATATTCCGGAATTCCTCCTGTTTTCCCTCTCCATCCAGATCCGTTTTGTTGAAGCAGATGGTAACAGGGATCTCCTGGGCCTCCATCATAATCAGGAACCGATCCAGAAGATTGAAATTCGGTTCCGGCTGTGTCACTGCAAACACCACCAGCGCCTGATCTACATTGGCCGATGCAGGACGAATGAGAACATTCTTTCTGGGCAGTATTTCATCAATACTGCCCTCTTTGCTCTCTTCATCCAGCACCGTAAACTTCACATCATCGCCCACAACCGGCTTGATTCCCCGATTCCGGAAAATCCCTTTTGCCTTACATTCATAAACACAGCTCTGCCTGTCATGGACATAATAAAATCCTGCAATTCCTTTGATTATCTTTCCTGTCATCTTTTATATCCTGTTTAATCCATCGGGAAAAACGTCAGCTTATATGTTTTGATCACCTGTCCGGAATTCACATCCACAATCTCCAGCTGTCCCTGATCGGTTCCGTCCATACTCTCAATACTGGTATAGTTAATGGGCAGGAGAACATCTCCTTTGACACTCATGGACTGGGTGAGAATCTTGTAAAGGGGATCCTCGTCTGTACCCTGGCGAAGGCGAATCATAACTGTAACACTGGAGCTTCCTGCTCCCGGTCCAATCAGACTGCTCAGATCATATACCTCGCTGATAGAGGCCACATAGCGCTGCTTGCGAATTTCCGGCCCGCTGCTGACCACATACCCCACCTTACTGCCCGGCTCCACCTGGGTTCCCGCCTCTACATCCTGACTGATAACAGAACCCTTAGGCACAGTGTCGCTGCTTTCCTGGCTGGTTTCTCCCGGCTGAAGTCCTGCTTCTGCAATCAGAGCAATCACCTCTGTCTCCTGTTTTCCTACCAGATAAGGCACCGGAACCATCGCCACATGAGGGCCGCTGCTGACATATAACGTCACCATTTCTCCCTCTTCAGCCAGTTCTGGCTCATAGCGGAGAATATCGCCTGCCGGAACAGTTTCGTTTTCCTCTTCCACAATTTTCACTTTTATATTCTTACTGAGGAGAAATTTCTCTGCTGTGGTGCTGTCTAACTTTCCGATTCCCAGATCAGTCAGATTCAGCTTGGAAGAACCGCTGCTGACTACTACCTGCACCGCTCCTCCCTTTAAAACCATTTCCCCGGGCAGGGGATTCTGTCTGGCTATCTTTCCCTTAGCCACATCATCAAAATTCTCGTAAGTCCGCTTCATATTGATGAAGCTCTGCTCCAGAGTAGCCTCTGCCGCATCTTCATCCATTCCAATCAGATTCGGCATGGGAATCTGAGTCCCGTTTGCCTCTGCATTTTCCTGTGTTCCCGCAGCAACAGAGGTTTCTGTTCGGTTTCCTCCGGAAAAAATACCGGATCCTGACTGGAATACACCTCCAAGCTTGGTAAACACCACAAGCAGGACAGCCACAATAATAATGGCAACGAGAATTCCCGCTCCTGTTAAAAGCCGCTCAATTCCAGGATTCAGGTCATCGTCATCCTGATGTCTGTCCTTTTTTCTCGGACGGCGCTGTTCCCGCACCGCATCCTCCTCATTCGGCCTGTATCCTTCCTTCCTGCGGTTTCCCTCCGGCTTTCTGGAATCAGAAGAAATCCGCCTCATGGACGCTTCATCCTTCAGATCCGCTGAAAGATTTCTTGTCAGCTCCAGTTCCAGCTTGGAGCGATTCCATTCTTTTATCCGGTTCAGATCCTCTCCACGTATTTCTACCGTATTTCCCTCTACTGCCGGATCCATCCCGTGGACAGCTGCCGTCCGCCTGCTTTCCCGTTCTTCGGAGCGGGAAGTATCACTTTGAACCAGAACCCGGCGCAAATCCGCAATCACTTCATTGGCGCCTGCATATCTGCGTTCCGGCTTTTTTTCCGTACACTTCAGAATAATCCGCTCCAGTCCCTGGGGAATCTGGGGATTATAAACACTTGGCGGAACCATTGCATCCTCTAAATGGGCAAGGGCAATGGCTACGGTATTTTCACCTTCATAGGGAAGACGCCCTGTCACCATTTCATACATGGTGATTCCCAGAGAATAGATGTCGCTTCGCTCATCGCTGAAGCCTCCTCTGGCCTGTTCCGGAGAAATATAATGGACAGAGCCCATGGCTGCGGAATTCAGTGTCTGGGCAGATACCGCTCTTGCAATGCCGAAATCCGCAACCTTCACCTTTCCGTCTCTGGAAATAATCATATTCTGCGGTTTGATATCCCGGTGAATAATATGCTGCTCATGAGCCGCAGCCATACCCTGGGCCACCTGAATGGCAATCCCGATGCTCTCCTTGATTTCCAGGCGTCCCTTCTTGGCAATATAGCTTTTCAGGGTAATTCCCTCAATCAGCTCCATTACAATATAGTGAAGCTTTCCCTCATCAATAACATCATATACACTGACAATATTGGGATGGGAAAGTCCCGCTGCCGCCTGAGCCTCCATTTTGAATTTGCTGACAAAATTCATGTCATTGCAGAATTCTTCTTTTAAAACCTTAATCGCTACCAACCGGTTCAGCTTGTGGCATTTTGCCCTGTAAACAACCGACATTCCTCCAGAACCAATCTGTTCCTGTATCTCATAGCGATCCTGTAAAAATGTTCCGGGTCTCAGTATCATAAGCTCACCTCACTTATCTGCGGCTCTATCAGGACAACGGAAATATTGTCCCTGCCGCCGTTTCGGTTCGCTGCTGCCACCAGGCTTTCTACCTTCTGCCGAATCCCCTCCTCAGAGCGGATAATATATTCAATTTCAAATTCATCCACCATGTTGCTCAGACCGTCTGAGCACATCAGCACATAGTCCCGGCTTTTTAATTTCAGTGCAAACAGGTCGATATCCACCTCCCGCCCTGTTCCCACTGCACGGGTGATGATATTTTTCTTTTCTATGTAATCATGACTGCCCCTTTTCATCTTTCCAAGAGCAACCAGTTCCTCTACATAGGAGTGATCCCTGGTCACCTGCTCCAGCTGCTCCCGCAGAAGATACAGACGGCTGTCACCGATATTTGCCACATAAAGCACATTTCCCTTAATGGTAGCCGCCACCAGCGTGCTTCCGGTTCCAATCAGATCCGGATTTTCACTGGCCGCTTCAAACAGTGCCCGGTTGACTGTGCGAATTCCCTCTTTCAGAATTCCATGAACATCCCGATCCGGGTATTCATGGCTGAAAAACTGAACCAGATTCTCTATCACAAAGCGGGAAGCAAAGTCTCCTGCCTTATGTCCTCCCATGCCGTCTGCCACAAGAAACAGATTCTGCAGAGAGCCAATGGGTTCGGTTGAGGAAAATATCGAATCCTGGTTCATGCTGCGTACCTGTCCCACATCTGTAAGCGCGTAAGCATCCATCCGTCCTCAGCCTCCTTTTTCTTCATCCATAAAGCTTTTTCGCAGCTGACCGCAGGCGCCGTTAATATCTCTTCCCATTTCCCGGCGTACCGTAACTGCGATTTTCTGGCTTTCCAGATAATGCTGAAAAGCCTCAATGGCACGGCGGTCAGACTGAACGTAATCCCTCTCCTGAATGGGATTCACAGGGATCAGATTCACATGACCGTGCATGCCCTTTAAAAGAGAAGCCAGGGCTCTGGCCTCCTCCAGATTGTCGTTGACACCGCTTACCAGACTGTACTCAAAGGTAAGCCTTCTCCCGGTTTCCTCAAAATACTCCTGACAGGCGTCCAGAATCTCCTGAATCCTGTATCTGTTTGCAATGGGCATCAGTGTTTTTCTCACTTCATCATTGGGCGCATGCAAAGACAGGGCCAGCGTAACAGAAAGCCCCTCCTTCGCCAGTCTGCGGATTCCGGGTACAATGCCGCAGGTAGATACGGTGATGTTGCGCTGGCTGATATTCAGCCCCTGCTCATGAGATATCAGACGGATAAAACGTACGACGTTGTCATAGTTATCCATCGGTTCACCGGATCCCATAATCACAATATTGGAAACCCGCTCTCCGGTGTCGGCCTGAATGCGGTAAATCTGATCCAGCATTTCTCCTGCTGTCAGGTTCCGTTCCAGTCCATCCAGCGTTGATGCACAGAAACGGCAGCCCATTCTGCATCCCACCTGAGATGAAATGCATACGGAGTTGCCGTGATGATACTGCATCCAGACACTTTCAATGACGTTTCCGTCAGCCAGACGGAACAGATACTTTCTTGTTCCGTCAATTTTGGAAATCTTTACCTCCACCGGCTTTAAAGCCGTCAGAGTATACTGCTGACGCAGTTTTTCCCGAAGCGCCTTTGATACGTTGCTCATATCTTCAAAATCCGCTGCCAGCTTCTGATGAACCCACTGGTAAATCTGCCTGGCCCGGAAGGATTTTTCGCCCAGCTGTTCAAGCTCCTCTTCCAGTTCCTCTAAATACAGCGATTTGATGTCTTTTTTTTCCATAAATCTATTCTCTTTCCCCAACTCTCTTTTCAAGCCCCTGTCACTCTGCTTTTTTGCGGAAGGCTGCAATGAAAAAGCCGTCACAGGGATGTTTTCCCGGCAGCAGCTGAAGATATCCCTCCTTAAGCGAGGACTCCTGTACAGAACCGCCCAGCTCTTTTTCCAGGCTCAAAGGCTCGAATTCCGGAAATTCCTGCAAAATCCAGTCTCTCTGCTCCTGATTTTCCTTTCTGCTGATAGTACAGGTGCTGTAAATCAGCTTTCCGCCCGGTTTTACATACCGTCTGACTGCAGAGAGAATCTCTCTTTGCAGAACAGCCAGACTGTCTATCTGCTCCGGTGAAGCCTGATATTTAATATCCGGTTTTTTTCCAATGATTCCAAGACCGGAACAGGGCAGATCCGCAATAACAATATCCGCCTGATTTTCCCAGCGGGAATCAAATTCCCGGGCATCCCATACCTGGGCGCAGATATTGGAAAAACCGCTCCGTTCAATATTATCCTCAATCAGAGCCACCTTCTGCTCCGTCAGATCGCGGACTGTCACCAGACCTGTTCCCTTCAGACGATCTGCCAGATCCAGGCTTTTTCCGCCCGGCGCTCCGCACACATCAAGGATCTGATCTCCGGCACAGGGAGAAGCCGCCTGCCCTACCAGAGCCGAGCTTGCATCCTGAACCTGAATCCAGCCCTTCTGAAAAGCTGACAGCGCCTCCAGATAATCATATCCGGAAATCAGAAGGCCATGGGCCGCCAGAGGACTTTTCTCTGCCGATACTCCCTCTTCCATCAAAGAACTGCAGATCTCCTCCATGGAAGCCCGATCCAGATTGCACCGGACAGAGGTAGGACGATCCTCCAGAAACGACCGGAGCATGGACTCTGTCGTCTCTGCATCATACTCTCTCTCCCACATGGAAATCAGCCAGGATGGCATGGAATAACGCAGGGACAAATCTGAAAAATCAAAGCTGTCCTTTTCCCGGATAATGGTTCTTAACACACCGTTTACAAAGCCCTTCAATCCTGAAAACCGGCGGCGCACAGCAAGATTTACGGCTTCGCTGCATACCGCCCGGTCCGGAATCCGATCCATCCAGAAAATCTGATATACAGACATTCTCAGGATCGTCCGGATCACCGGCTTCATTTTCTCTACAGGAACCTTGGAGCATCGATTCAGAATCTGGTCAATGGTCATCCGGTATTCAATGGTTCCTTCTGTAATTCTCGTAATCAGAGCCCGATCCTGTTTTTCCAGATACTGGTATTTCTCCAGAGCCTGCCGCAGCACCACATGGCTGTAGCCGCCCTTTTCCAGAATCTCCATAAGAATATCGAGAATCAGCTCTCTGCTCTGCGTAGGCTTAGTCATCGTCTCTGCGTCCTCCAAACAGCAAAACAAGCCGCAGCAGCTGAAGCAGAGATACTGCCACTGCCGCAACATAAGTCAGGGCTGCCGCGCCAAGTACCTTTCTGGTGCCGTCAACCTCCTGACCGGAAAGTATTCCCAGCTGATCAAGAAGGGTTACCGCCCGTGAAGAAGCATTAAACTCCACCGGAAGGGTAATCACCTGAAACAGAAGAGCCAGGGTAAACATCCAGATACCCAGACGGATAAAAGGTGTCATTCCAATCAGCAGACCAAGGATAATCAACGGCCAGGATAAGGTACTTCCCAGATTGGCCACCGGTACAAAGGCGGACCGCAGACGAAGGGGAGTATAGCCCACATTGTCCTGAATCGCATGACCGCACTCGTGGGCTGCTACACCCAGAGCTGCTACTGAGGTCTGGGAATACACTGCCTGAGACAGATTTACCGTCTTCGTCCGCGGATCGTAGTGATCCGTCAGATGTCCCCGTACCTGACGCACGGTAACATCATAAATCCCCTGAGAGTGAAGCAGACGCATAGCAGCCTCTGCACCTGTCATTCCTGTCATGCTCCGCACCTGGGAATACCGGCGGAAAGTACTGTTCACTCTGGCCGATGCCCACATGGACAAAAGAGCCCCGATGATAATTAAAATATATGTCGGATCCCACATCATTCGGTATCCGTATCCATAGCCGTAAAATGGCATGCTTTACTCGCTCCTTTCCATTCTTGCGCCGGACTCTACCGGAAATCCTCTCAAAAAGGCTCCTGTATCCATCCGCTTTTTCCCTTCCAGCTGCAGCTCCTCAATCTTCAGAATTCCATTGCCGGTCTGTACCGTCAGGGTGCTGCCGTCAGCCTCAAGAATCTGTCCGGGAACAGCTCCTTCCCGGCTGCCCTCAAGCACCTCTGCCTGCCAGATCTTCAGCATCCGTCCGTTTAAACGGGTATAGGCGCTGGGCCAGGGATTCAGCCCGCGAATGAGACGCTCAATTGCCGCCGCGTCCATGGTCCAGTCAATATCGCCCATGGATTTGGATATCTTCTTTACATAGATTGCCTTTTCGTGATCCTGCTTTTCCGGAACCAGGGTTCCTGCCTCCATCTTGTCTAACGTTGAGAGAATCAGATCTCCGCCCAGAAGACTCAGACGGTCAAACAGACTTCCGCCCGTTTCCTTCTCGTCCAGGGCAATCACCTTTTTCTCCAGCATATCGCCTGTGTCCATCTCGGTATCCATCATCATGGTAGTAATACCCGTTTCCCTGTCGCCGTTGATCACTGCCCACTGAATCGGCGCTGCCCCCCGGTATTTGGGAAGCAGGGAGGCATGGATATTCACACAGCCATATCGGGGAACGTCCAGAAGCTCCCGGGAAAGAATCTGTCCAAAAGCAATCACCACCATCACATCCGGCTCCAGAGCCCGCATCTCCTCCACAAAGGAGGCCTCTCTTGCCCGTACCGGCTGATAAACCGGAATCCCGTGACGCAGAGCCGTTTCCTTTACAGGTGTCATGTGAATCTCCTTGCCTCTTCCTCTGGGCTTATCCGGCTGTGTCACGACAGCTGCAACCTCATGACGGGATGCAATCAGACTCTCCAGAGTCGGCACAGAAAAATCCGGGGTTCCCATAAATACAATTTTCATATTATTCTTCATCCTCCGCAGGTACATCCATCAGTTCTCCCTCTACCAGCTCCACATACAGCTGTCCTTTCAGATGAGCGCACTCATGGCAGATGCATCTGGCAAGAAGCTCCTCTCCCTCAATCTCAATCGGCTGCATATTGATGTCAAGAGCGCGAACCACTACATGATCCGGACGTGTCACCATTCCGCTCTTTCCCGGAACGCTTAAGCATCCCTCGGGACCGGTCTGGCTTCCGCTTGTTTCTATAATCTCTGGATTGATAAGAACATACTGATTCTCATCATCTACATCCATGACTACAATCTGCTTTAACACCCCAACCTGAGGCGCTGCCAGACCTACGCCGTTTGACTCGTACATTGTTTCAAACATGTCATCAATCAGCTGCTGAATCCGCGGAGTCATCTCCTTTACCGGCTTGCACTGTTTTGTTAAAATTTCATCTCCAATAGTTCTGATCTGTCTGATTCCCATCTGCTTCTTCCAATTCCTTTCTTTCCTGTCCCGGCTCAAAGCGGAAGCTTCCCGTCGTTCCCCCTTACGAAAAATCGTACTGGATCGTCAGTCTGCGGCAGCTCTCCGTCTCATCCCACCGATTCTGGACATACTTCTGAATTCTTATTAGTATATCATAATTTTCCTGTTTGATATATAAAATTTTTCTGTAAATATCATTAACTTTATATACAGGCGCAAAAACAGGCCCGATTAGTTCTGCCTGCTGCCCGAATCTTCTTCCGACTGCCTCTGCCACAGCATCTGTCATATGGGCTGTCAGTTCCTCTTCTTTCCCGCCAATCTGAATACTCAGCATGTGCGCGGCAGGCGGATATTTCATCAGTTTCCGGTATCCCATTTCCTGACGGTAAAACTCCTGATAATCCTGAACTGCAGATGCCTTTACCACATAATGCTCCGGCGTATAGGTCTGAATCACCGCTGTTCCGGGCCTTTTCCCGCGTCCTGCCCTTCCGGCCGCCTGAACCAGAAGCTGAAATGTTCTCTCCCCGCTTCTGTAATCCGGCGCATAAAGAGAGGCGTCTGCCGCCAGAATTCCCACCAGTGTCACCCCCGGAAAGTCGTGTCCCTTTACAATCATCTGGGTTCCAATCAGAATATCTGCCTCCCCTTTTGCAAAAGAGGACAGAATTTCCTGATGGCCGCCCTTTTTCGATGTGGTATCCAGATCCATCCGCAAAACTCCTGCCTGAGGAAACATGGCCTTTGTCAGCTCCTCAATTTTCTGGGTTCCTGTTCCAAAGCCTGCCAGATAAGGGGAACCGCAGGAGGGACACTTCCCGGGCAGAGGAACCGTATATCCGCAGTAATGGCACACAAGCCGCGTTTTATTGTGCAGGGTCAAAGTCACATCACAGTGAGGACATTTGACAGCCTCCCCGCAGGAGCGGCAGGAGACAAAAGAGGAATATCCTCTCCTGTTCATAAACAGCATCACCTGTTCTTTCTTTTCCAGGCGATCTCTTATCAGCTCCTGAAGGCGGCGGCTGAAAATAGATTTGTTTCCCTCCTCCATTTCCTTTCTCAAATCCACCACCTCTGCAGATGCCAGAGCACTTCCCTCTCCTGCCCGGCTCTTTAAGGTATACAGCCGGTAAATCCCCGCCTCAGCCCTGGTATAGGCCTCCAGCGAAGGCGTGGCAGACCCCATGACAAAAGCTGCATTCCTCATCTGGGCCAGCTTCTCTGCGACCTCTCTTGCATGATACCGCGGAGTAGACTCGCTTTTATAGGCACCCTCGTGCTCCTCATCCATAATAATCAGTCCCAGATCCGGAAAATCAGTAAACAGGGCTGAACGGGCTCCTATCATCACCTGAGTCTCCCCCTGTCTGGCCCGCTCATACTGATCCCACCGCTCTCCGGCTGAGAGACGGGAATGCATCACACTGATGCAGGATCCAAAGCGCCGGTAAAACCGCATAACCGTCTGATAGGTCAGAGAAATTTCCGGAATCAGAACAATGACCTGTCTGCCCTGTTTCAGAACATGGGCAATCATTTCCATATATACCTCTGTCTTTCCGCTTCCGGTGATACCGTAAATCAGAGAAGGGGTTCTCTCCCCCCTGTCATAACGGCTGCAAAAATCCTCTGCAATCCGCCGCTGCTCCTCATTAAGAATGATTTCTGCCTCTCCGGTTTGCGTATCAACCATGGAGCGGACCACCTGCCGGTTTCTGGCTTTTACCTTGCGTTTTACAGGAAGCACGGTTTTTAAAGCCTGGTTCATCGTGGAGCCGTACCTTTCCTTCATCCACCAGGCCAGACTGATAATTCTGGAATCTGCCGTCACACTTCCCGTTACAAGCCCGGCTATGGACTTGATTTTTGTCACATCATATTCTGCTTTTTCCGAAATATCCACCACATAGCCTTTTCGAGTTCTGTTCCCAGAACCAAAAGGAACGCAGACCTGCATTCCCACCTGAATCTCCCCCGAAAGCTGCGGAGGAATCCGGTATTGGAACACGCGGTCTACGTTTTCATGAGAAATATCTATAATGATACTGGCATACTGTTCTGCCATACACTCACCTGCACCTGTCTGTTACTTTTCCTGTTTTTCCAAAAGCCTTGCAGCAACCTGCCCCAGCTTCATGCTGTTAGAGCCCTTCAGCAAAACGCAGTCTCCCGGCTTCAGATGACTGAAAAGAGCCTGATACAGACCCTCTCTGTCTTCTCCGGAAAAATGATAGAACTCCCTGCTGCCTCTTCCTCCGTTTTCCTGTGCACCTTCTGCAATCTTTTCCGCCAGTTCTCCCAGCGTAAATAAAAGATCCACCGGATGCTCTGCCAGCCACCAGCCAATCTGACGATGGAATCCAGGCGCCTCCGGCCCCAGCTCCTTCATATCTGCCAGAACGGCAATGCGGCGTCCTGCTTTTTCCATGGAATGAAGAACCTCAAGCCCTGCAATCATGGAAACAGGACTGGCATTGTAAGTATCATCAATCACTGTAATCCCGTCTTTTTCCATGATTTGCTGACGGTTCTGAAATCCGGTAAACTGCTCCAGCGCCTGCACGGCCGCATCAAGCGGAACTCCGTTTTCATCAGCCACAGCCAGAGCCACCATAGCATTCAGCACATTATGGCGTCCCATCACCTTCAGAGCCACCGGCACCTGTCTGTCTCTGCACACAGCAGTAAACACCGGATAGCCATTGACAATCCGGATATTTTCTGCCCGGTAGCTGCTGTTTTCTCCGGTTCCGTAATACACAGTTCTGCAGCCATCCTTCGCCCTTGTTTCTTTCAAAAGAGGATCATCCCCGTTCAGGAACAGCACACCGCCCTCTTTCAGGCCGTCCTGAATCGTCAGCTTTTCCCGGTAAATGTTTTCCTGGCTTCCCAGCTGCTCAATATGCGTAATTCCCACATTGGTAATTACCGCCATATCTACCTGGGCAATCCGGGCAATGACTGTCATTTCTCCCGGCATGCTCATTCCCAGCTCCACCACACCGATTTCATCGGCGGAAGAAATTTCTGACAGAGTAATGGGCAGACCAATCTGGCTGTTGGAATTTCCCGGTGTTTTATATACCCGGTATTTTCCGGAAAGAGCTGCCGCCACCATTTCTCTTGTTGTGGTTTTTCCCACGCTTCCGGTAATTCCCACAAGGGGAAGGCTCAGCCTGTTTCTGTAATATTTTCCCACTGCCTGAAGTGCCTTTTTTGTATCCTCCACGCGGATCCACGGATGCGTATCTTCCATCTCGTCGTGCTCACTGGTCAGGACTGCTGCAGCTCCTGCCTCAAAGGCCTGAGAAATAAACCTGTGGGCATCTACCTTTTCTCCGATAATCGGAACAAACAGATCCTGTCCCTTCATGGTACGGGAATCAATGCTGATATGCTTTAATTCCATATCCCCGTCCCCGCACAGCAGGCGCCCGCCGGCTGCCTTTACAATATCATTTACCGTCATACATTCCATATCTGGTATCTCTTTTCTTTTTTATTCATTCGCCTGACCGGCATCCTGTTTCTCCAGTCCGGCAATAACCTCTTCGACAACAGCCCGATCCAGAAACGGATAGCGGACTCCTTCGATCTCCTGATAATCCTCATGTCCCTTGCCAATCACAGCAATCATATCTCCCGGCTCCGCGTGGGTGATGCTGTAGGCAATGGCCTCTCTCCGATCCGGAATTTCCACGAATTTTCCCCCGGTTTTTTCAATGCTTCCCCGGATATCTGCAATAATATCCTCTACCTTCTCAAACCGGGAATTGTCTGCTGTAATAATAGAAAGATCCGCCATTCTTCCGCCAATCTCTCCCATGGAATACCGGCGATCCTTAGAGCGGTTTCCTCCGCAGCCAAAAACAACCACCAGACGTTTGGGATGATAGTCACGGAGAGTTGACAGCAGGCTTTCCATGCTGACTGCATTATGTGCATAATCTACAATCACGCAGCAGCGCCGGGAAGTATGTACAATCTCCATGCGTCCATTGATTTTCAAATGCTCCATAGCATGCTGCAGACGCTCTTGCGGTACTCCGCACCAGAGAGTAACTGCCGCGGCCGCCAGAGCATTATAGACATTAAATTTTCCGGGAATGCTTACCCGGACCGGGATCTCCCGCTCTCCCCGGATATCAAATCCTGTTCCTACAAAATCCGGCTCTGACACATACTCAATATGCTCGGCCAGATAATCGCTGCCTGTATGGTTCTTCTCCATGGTATCCTCTGTACGCGGACATTTCTCCTGATTTTCCATAAGTCCGAAACCGGTCCAGGGGCAGGGGATCTCCTGCACAATCTCCTGGAAGTGCTCGTCATCCAGATTGATAAATGCCTTCCGGCTCTGGAAAAAGAGCTGCTTTTTATAGAAAAGATACTCTGCAAAATCTGCATGCTCATCCGGTCCGATGTGATCCGGAGAAATGTTGGTGAATACTGCGCAGTCAAACACAATCCCCGTCACCCGGTGCATTTTCATCGCCTGGGAGGAAACCTCCATAACACAGCACTCACAGCCAGCCTCTGCCATCTGGGCAAAATACCGGTGAAGATCATAGGACTCCGGCGTTGTATTCACCGTAGGATAATGATCCGTTCCAATCATGACGCCGTTGGTTCCAATCATTCCCGTTTTCTTTCCGGCTGCCTCCAGAATGGTTTTCACCATATGGGTGGTTGTAGTCTTTCCCTTGGTTCCCGTCACTCCGATCATCAAAAGCTTCCGGGAGGGATTTCCAAACCGGGCTGCAGAAAGTCTCGCCAGAGCCTCTCTTCCGTTTTTCACTACAATCACCGTCACCTGGGCAGGCACCTCTACCGGGTGCTCTGTCACAAGCACCCGGACTCCGGCCTCTGTCACCTGGGGAATAAAGTCATGGGAATCTCTTCTGGTTCCCTTCATGCAGATAAACACTGCTCCCGGTCCGGCCTTTCTTGAATCATATACTACCTCAGTCACCTCTGCATCCAGACTTCCCTGCTGCAGTGTATAGGAAATCTCTCCGAGCCATTCCCGAATTTTCATCTGATTTTCCGGCAGCCTGATAAAAGCCGCCTGCTCCTTTCTGCCCCATGGCATTGCTTCTGCTTTTTAGAATAATCCTGTAATCTTGCCTTCCTCATTTACATCGATTCCGTCTGCTGCCGGCTTTTTGGGAAGTCCCGGCATAGTCATAATTGCGCCGGTCAGCACAACCACGAAGCCTGCTCCTGCAGAAACGTAGACATCACGGACATTGATTGTAAAGCCGGAAGGACGTCCCAGCTTGTTCTGGTCATCAGACAGGGAATACTGGGTTTTTGCCATACATACCGGCATGGAGCCAAAGCCCATCTGCTCGATTCTGGCCAGGGCCCTCTCTGCTGCCGGGGTATAGGAAACACCGTCTGCCCCGTAAATCTCTGATGCAATGGTAAATACCTTATCCTTCAGGCTCATCTCATCCGGATACAGGGGATGATAATGGCTTTCCTTCTGATTCAGAGTCTCCAGAACCTTTTCTGCCAGGGCCTCTCCTCCTTCTCCGCCCTTTGCCCATACCTCGGACAGGGCAAACTCACAGCCTCTGGACTCGCAGAAATCGCGGATCAGCGCATACTCTGCCTCTGTATCTGTGATAAAGGAATTCAGAGTAACCACTACCGGAACTCCGTATTTCTGGATATTCTCAATATGCTTCTCCAGGTTTACAATACCCTTCTTTAATGCCTCCAGATTTTCCTGAGACAGCTCTGTCTTCGGAACACCGCCGTTATATTTCAGAGCACGCACGGTTGCCACCAGAACCACAGCATCCGGCTTTAAGCCTGCCATCCGGCACTTGATGTCAAGAAACTTTTCAGCTCCCAGATCTGCTCCAAAACCGGCCTCTGTCACTACCACATCAGCCAGCTTTAAGGCTGTCTTTGTAGCGCGCACACTGTTGCAGCCATGGGCAATATTGGCAAAGGGTCCGCCGTGAACCAGCGCTCCGTTGTGTTCCAGAGTCTGAATCAGGTTCGGCTTAATCGCATCCTTTAACAGAGCAGCCATCGCTCCTACTGCATGAAGCTGCTCGGCAGTAACCGGCTCACCTGCATAATTATATGCAACAATGATTCTTCCCAGACGGGCCTTTAAATCTTCCATATCAGATGCCAGACAGAGAATGGCCATAATCTCAGATGCTACGGTAATAACAAAGTGATCCTCACGAACCACTCCGTCTGCCTTTGCGCCAAGACCTACTACAACATTTCTCAGCACACGGTCGTTCATATCCATACAGCGCTTCCACAGAATCTGCCGGGTATCAATCTGAAGTGCATTGCCCTGCTGAATATGGTTGTCAAGCAGAGCCGCCAGCAGGTTGTTTGCAGAAGTAATTGCATGAAAATCTCCCGTAAAATGCAGATTTAAATCCTCCATGGGCACTACCTGGGCATAACCGCCGCCTGCAGCGCCTCCCTTAATACCAAAGCACGGTCCCAGAGACGGCTCCCGCAGGGCAAGCATGGTTTTTGTTCCCTTGCGGTTTAAAGCATCTGCCAGACCAATGCTGGTGGTTGTCTTTCCCTCTCCCGCCGGAGTCGGGTTAATTGCAGTTACCAAAACCAGCTTTCCATCCTTCCGGTCCTTAACCTGCTCCCACAGCTCGTCGGTCAGCTTTGCCTTATACTTTCCGTACAGCTCCAGAGCCTCTTCTGCAATTCCATACCGCTCTGCAACCTCGCGAATGTGGAGCATCTCTGCCTCCTGGGCAATTTCAATGTCTGTTTTCATTTCTCCATCCTCCTGTGCTTTCGTATTTATGGGTGTTTCTGTTGCTTACCTGATTATCTGTCTGCAAGACTACTGGTTCTGTCCCATCATCTGACAGAACTCCTCCATCGTCATCAGAACCTTTCTCGGCTTGGTTCCTTCCTCTTCGCCTACCACGCCTGCCTCTGCAAGCTGATCCATTATTCTTGCAGCCCTGTTAAAGCCTATCTTAAACATACGCTGCAGCATACCGATTGACGCTTTTTCTTTTTCAATAATAAAGGCTCCCGCCTGTTCAAAATACTCGTCCCGGCCGTTTGAGCCGCCTGCGGCAGCGGCAGCAGGCGCCGCATTCATCTGCTGCTCCACCTCAGGATTGTAATCTGCCGTCATTCCCTGTTCTGTCAGGAAATCAACAACCTTCTGAACCTCCTGATCCGAAACAAAGGCTCCCTGCACTCGCTGCGGCTTGGGGAAGCCTGCCGGATAAAACAGCATATCGCCCTTGCCTAACAGCTTCTCCGCTCCGTTCATATCAATGATTGTGCGGGAATCCACACCGGAGGACACGGAAAAGGCAATACGGGAAGGCACATTGGCCTTAATCAGACCTGTGATAACATTCACAGACGGACGCTGGGTTGCAATCACCAGATGGATTCCTGCTGCACGGGCAAGCTGCGCCAGACGGCAGATCGCCTCCTCTACCTCGCCGGGAGCCACCATCATCAAGTCTGCCAGCTCGTCCACGATAATCACAATCTGAGGCAGCTTTTTAGGCTTTTTCTCATCCTCAATATCCTGGATTCCCTCTACCTTTGCATTGTAGCCCTTCAAATCCCTGACATTATATTCCGCAAATTTTTTATATCGATCCGTCATCTCTGCCACTGCCCAGTTTAACGCGCCGGACGCCTTTTTCGGATCGGTTACCACAGGAATCAGCAGATGGGGAATTCCATTGTATACACTCAGCTCCACCACCTTGGGATCCACCATAATCAGCTTCACATCCTCCGGGCTGGATTTGTATATAATACTCATAATCAGCGTATTGATGCATACGGATTTACCGGATCCGGTTGCACCTGCAATCAACAGATGGGGCATTTTCGCAATATCTGTAACCACCACCTGGCCGCCGATATCCTTTCCCACAGCAAAAGCCAGACGGGAACCGTGATTTTTAAAATTGTCCGATTCCAGAAGCTCTCTTAAATAAACCGTATTATTTTCCTTGTTGGGCACCTCAATTCCCACTGCCGATTTTCCGGGAATCGGCGCCTCAATCCGGATATCCGCCGCCGCAAGACTCAGCTTGATATCATCTGCCAGGCCTACAATCTTGCTGACCTTAACTCCCTGCTCCGGATGAAGCTCGTACCGGGTCACAGAGGGACCGCAGCTGATATTGGTCACAGTCACACCTACTCCGAAATCCCGCAGAGTCTGCTGAAGCTTTACCGCCGTCTCCCTGTATTCCTGCTCGGAATGACCTCCGGCCGGACGGGCTCCCCGCTTGAGCAGGCTTACCGGAGGAAATACATATTCTTTTTTCGGTTTTTCCTCCTTCGCCTGGATCTGCTGCTGAACCGAAGCCTCCCCGGCCTCGACAGCCGCCTTTGTCTCCTGACGCCTGGACTCCAGCTTTTTCTGCAGAGCCTCTGTCTCTGTTTCAATCACCTTGCCTCCGGCGGTCACAACACGCTTTTCCTCCTCGGGAATAACAAAATCACTGCCGGACAAGGTTTTAACCACCTGTCCCGGATCCTGCTCCTCCAAAGGCGCTGTCGCATCGTATGTAGCTGCCTCCACAGGCGTTTCTCTTGTCTCCGGCATGTAAATCTCCTCCGGCTGGAACAGATCCAGAGTCTTTGCCGGACTCTCTCCCGTCTCCCTGTCGGAAAATACATTTCCCGCCTCCTCAAACCGTCGGATTCCGTCTGCCGCAAGGCTCTGCGGAGAAGACTCTGTCATTTCCCCGTCCACATCAAAGGGAACCGTATCATCCTCATCCCGATATTCCGGCGGAAGGGAAATACTGCCTGTAAACACATCTGCTCCCGATGGAACAGACCGGGTTTTCTCTGCGTGAAGCGGACCAAAATCAGGCTGTTCTTCAGGACTTTCTGCCAGAGCGGGATCTCTGCGGCTGATGCCATCCGCATCTGCTGCAGGAGAATCCTCCCGGAAATCCTTCTCCGCCTGCGGAAGGCTCAGAGGTTCCTCCTCAAAGTCCTCATCTCCGCTTGCGTAGGCAGACAGGTCTGTGGAGCTTAAATTTACACCGGAAATCTGCTCTTCCCTGCGTCTTCTTCTCTCCTCCTGGCGCTCCGCATGAAGCTCCCGTCTCCGATCCATATCCTCCTTCGCGTACTGATAAGCTGCGTCACTGTGCTTTTTGACCGCCTTTACAAAAGAACGCTCTGTAATAATAACAGCGCAGATAATCATCAGAACAGCCATAACAAGAAACGCGCCGATTGTTCCTAAAATTCCCTTCAGCAGCGCGCAAAGCAGGCCTCCTGCCAGACCGCCGCCGAAACCGCTGCGGGCAGACATGGTGTAATAGGCAAGGATGGATTTGCCCTCTTCCGGATCCTGTCCGAAAAAAAGCTGGGCAAAGCCGCAGAGAAGAAAAAATGCAGTTAACGCAGCCGCCAGCTTTCTGGCAGCTGCACGGCTTCCTCTGTTGGACATGGCAAAACAGGTTCCCACAAACAAAATAAGCGGAGCAATATATCCCGCCATTCCAAATAATCCAAGCTGTACCCCGCGCAAAAAGTCACCTGCCACACCGCACAAATGAAAATTGCTTAAAAAAAGCAGCACTGCGGCCGCAAAAGACAGAAGAATCATAACTTCCGCCCGAAGAAAGCCTGCCGGCTCTTCCTTGACAGGAACCAGATTTTTCCTCGGTCTTCCGGGCTTTCTTCCCGCTGTCTTTCCTGCTGCTGTCTTTCCTTTTACCGAATTGGTTGTTTTATTCTTCGATGATGCCACAAATGTATGCCTCCTCTTTCCCATTGAGGATAGTATACAAAAAAAATCAGGGAATTGCAAGCCCGTCATCTTCTCATACAGCCCGGCAGTCAATCATCTCATAGAGCCTGGCAAGGGCATCCCGGATTCCCCCTACCTGGTCAATCAGCCCCTGTTTCACCGCATCCTCTCCCACCAGCACCGTTCCCAGATCCCTGGTCAGCATCTCTGTATTCAGCATCAGCCGTTTCACCTGATCGTAGGCGATCCGGGAATGGGAGCTGATAAAGCTTAAAATCCTGTCCTGGATCATATCGAAATACTCATAGGTCTGGGAGGCGCCGATAACGGTTCCGTTCATGCGCACCGGATGCACCATCATCGTACCTGTGGGAACAATAAACGAATAGTCTGTAGAAACCGCCAGAGGAACACCGATGGAATGACTGCCGCCCAGCACCAGGGATACTGTAGGCATACTCATAGAGGCAATCATTTCTGCAATGGCAAGACCTGCGTCCACGTCTCCGCCGGAGGTATTTAACAGCACCAGAAGGCCTTCTACGGAATCATCATCCTCCAGCTGGGCCAGTTGGGGAAGCACATGATCGTACTTGGTCGCCTTGGAATTTCCGGAAAGATTTTCATGTCCCTCCACCTCCCCGATAATGGAAAGAAGATGGATTTTCCGCTTTCTCCGGTTTCCCTCCAGTGTCATCTGCCCGTAGTCCTCCAGCTTCTGATTCTCTTTTTCTTCTATTTCCTGTTCTTCCTTTCTGGCGCTGCCGTCCAGAATTTTCTTTTCTTTTTCCTTCCACTCACATCTGCTGCTCATAGTCTCATCTCCTGATTTTCTGATTGATATGTCCGTTTCCTTTTTCAGTCTTCCCACGGTTTCTGTTTTTATGTACAAATTTTGCGAATGTGTTTTCCGTACTGACACTTCCTCTCCATAAGTCCGATCACATACAGTCCATAGGCAGGGAGGTATTCGCCTTTTTCCTTTTTTTGATGTATAATACCAATACACGTTACTATTCAGGACGGCGGGAGTTCTCCGCTGCTTCCTGTTCGGCTTTGCCGGACAAGAAGATGCCCTGTCCTGAACAGTTACCATTTATCACAGAGGAGGAAATCCCGATGTCCGAATATATTCTCAGTCAAATCAAGCCCTCTGATCGCCGTGCATCCAGACAGATGGATGCTCTTTTGCAGCAGGAGGGAATCGAACGTGACAAAAATCTTGATTACAGTGTTGGCCTTTTTGATGAAGACTACAACCTGGCCGCTGTCGGTTCGTGCTTTTCCAACACCCTGCGCTGCCTGGCCGTCTCGTCAGAACACCAGGGAGAAGGGCTTTTAAATCAGGTTTTATCCCACCTTATGGAATACCAGTACAACCGCGGCAACACCAGTCTCTTTCTTTATACCAAATGCAATACTGCCCGGTTTTTTGGGGATCTGGGCTTTTACGAAATTGCCCGGGTGGATGGAAAGGTCGTATTTATGGAAAACAGAAAAACCGGCTTTGCCGATTATCTGAAAAAACTTCAGGCGGAAACCGGCCAGTCACAGGCTGCACAGGCAGCTGCCCTGCTTCCGGATCCGCGGACAGGCGCTGTTGTTATGAATGCAAACCCCTTTACCCTGGGCCACCGCCGGCTTGTGGAATACGCAGCCTCCCAAATGGATCTGCTCCATGTTTTTGTTGTATCTGAGGACGTCTCCCTGGTTCCCCTTTCTGTCCGGGAACAGCTGATACGGGAGGGAACTGCAGATCTGGGCAATCTGGTTTATCATCAGACCGGTCCCTATATGATTTCCAACGCAACCTTTCCTTCCTATTTCTTAAAGGACAATGATACTGTAATCCGCTCTCATGCCCGCCTGGATATTCAGGTTTTCCGGAAAATCGCCGGAGCTCTGAATATTTCCCGGCGCTTTGTCGGAGAAGAGCCCTTCAGCCAGGTGACAGGAATTTACAATCAGGTTATGAAGGAGGAACTGGAGGCTGCAGGAATTGCCTGCACTGTCATCCCCCGCAGAGAAGATTCCGACGGTCCTATCAGCGCATCCGGAGTCCGGGAGCTTCTCCGTGACGGAAACTGGGAAGCCTTGCAAAAAAAAGTACCGGAATCCACATTCCGATACTTTACTTCTGAAAAAGCGGCTCCTGTTCTGCAAAGGCTTCGGGAAGCCGGCGAGGTCCGCCACTATTAATCTGTCTCCTGACCTTTCTCTGCAAATGCTCCTGCAGCGCTTTTCAGGAGTCCGAGAGAAATCACAATCGTCAGATAATCTGCCGCAGTCTGTGTATAATTAATACCGGGAAGTCCAAACCATGATTTCAGCAGATAAAGAAGAGGAATAAAGAAAAGCCCCTGACGGCATACTGACAAAAGTGCAGCCGGAAGGGGCCTGTTTATTGCCTGCATACTGTTAATAGACAAAAACAAAAGTCCCAGAACCGGCCCGGCCATCGAAACCGCTCTCAGCATCTGTGTTCCATACGCAATTACCTCTTCGTCGAGAATAAATGCCCCCATAACCTGGCGGCTGAATAAAACATAAAACAGACTGAGTACAGTTCCGCAGCCTACAGTCAGCAGTCCGCTGAATTTCATAATAGATAAAAACCTCTTTTTTCTCCTGCTCCAAAGCAGTATCCCAAAAGCGGCTGAATCCCGTTTGTAATTCCCATATGGATAAATACAATCAGCATATATGCCTTTGTCACAATTCCCATGGCTGCCAGCGGCTTGTCTCCATAAGAAACCAGCGCATTATTCAGCAAAACTGTGGCCACGCTCATCAGGGCAGAATTGATTCCTGCCGGAACTCCAATGAAAATCATGCGCTTCCACACAGCCCCTGCTCTGCAGAGATATCTTGGATGAATAGAAAGCAGAGGACTTTTTTTCAAAAAATAATACAGGTAATACAGACAGGAACCAATATTTCCCAGCACCGTGGCAATGGCTGCACCTGCCGTTCCCATGTCAAAGGTCAGAATAAAGAGCGGATCAAGAAGAATATTAATTACCGTTCCAATCATTCCTCCAATCATGGATGCCTTTGCCGCGCCTTCTCCTCTCACAGCATGACCGAAGGAGTTTCCAAACAAAATCATCGGAGCACCCAGTGCAATGTAAAACAGGTAATCCCTGGAAAACTGCCAGGTATAAGAGCTGCTTCCCAGAATACGAAGCAGGGGATCCAGAAACAAAAGAATCATGCCTCCCATCACAGCGCCAAAAGCCAGGGAGCCGTATGCGCAGAAGGAAGAAGCCTGCTTTGCTTTTTCCTGCTGCTGTTGTCCCAGAAGGATAGAAATCAAAGCGCTTCCCCCGATTCCCAGCAAATTTGCCACAGCCATAAACATGACAAATACCGGGTTTGTCAAAGATACCGCAGCCACCTGATACGCATCATGATAAAAAACCTCCTGTTTTTATTTGTATGCCAGCAAACTATTTGGTGAAGAAACAGGTCTCTGAAGCAGGAAGCTTTCTACCCCTCCATTGAAGAGAGCATCTTCCTGCACAGCTCCTTAAACAGAGCGGTCTCCTCCAGTGACAATCCTGCTGTCAGCTTTTCTTCCATTTCCTCGCGAAGCCGGCAGCAAAGCCCATGAAGCCAGAGCCCCCGGGGAAGCAGTTCCAGCTTTTTTAATCTTCCATCCTCCTCAGAAGGTTTCCGGCATATCAGCTGCTTTTCTTCCATCAGAAGAAGCATTTTTGAGGCCGTTGCCCGGTTAATCGAAAACTCCGCCTCCACATCTTTCTGATAAATTGCTCCGTTCCTGTTATCATACAGGAAATCACATACCCACAGATTCATCAGAGAATACTCCTGGATGTCCATCTTCTTATACAAAACAGGAAGGTACTTTTGAATGTGATTATCCAGTTTTTTCAGTAAAAAGTACACATCCATGTTTCCTGCAAATTTTCCGCTCATATCCTTTTCTCCTTTTGTTTGCCTGCAAACTATTATAGCAGAGAATCAGAAGGTGTCAAGAAGCTTTTCCCGTAATCCAGGCTGTGTTTTTTATCGTTTCACAGGACGTAATTTCCCATGGAACAAAAAAGGAACCTCCTGCTGTTTAAAGCAAAAGATTCCTGTATCATTTTAAGCTCTGTCTTTACATCAGCGGAGCAATCAGCCGCAGCATTTTTCCAGCCATTCTCCGTCCCAGCGGATAATTCCGGCAATCCTCCACCGTAATCTCCTGACTCTTTTTCAGAGTGTCCTGGAAATCCGCCTCAGCCTGTGCCACAGCCTGATTTCGGAACAGATAAGCCGCACACTCGAAATGAAGGTGGAGACTTCGGTAATCCAGATTGATTGAACCGACCACGGCCTTCGTATCATCACTGGTAAATACCTTTGCGTGAATAAATCCGGGGGTATACTCAAAAATCCGGACACCAGCCAGCAAAAGCTCCTCATAATAGGATCTTGCCAGTACATAGGCGTAAATTTTATCGGGAATATGAGGCATAATAATAATTACCTCAATTCCTCTCTTAGCCGCAAAGGTCAGCGCCGTAATCATATCGCTGTCAAGAATCAGATAAGGCGTCATAATATGTACATAGTATCGTGATTCATTCAGGATATCCATATACACATGCTGTCCCACGGTCTCCTCGTCCAGAGGGCTGTCTCCGTAAGGCATGATATAGCCTTTCCGATCCAACTCCGGCGGAAACTGATATCCGGGATCCAGCTGATACTTTCCGTAATCCTCCGGCTTCTGCTCGGTGATATTCCACATCTGGAGAAACATCATCAGGAAGCTGTTGACAGCATCTCCCTTCAGCATAATCGCCGTATCCTTCCAGTGACCGAATCTCTCCTTCTGATTGATATACTCATCTGCCAGATTGATTCCGCCCGTAAAGGCTGTATGTCCGTCAATCACAGTAATCTTTCTGTGATCCCGGTTATTCTGATAGGAGGAGAGCATGGGGCGGACCGGAGAAAACATCCGGCACCGGATTCCATATTTTTCCAGCTGTTTGGGATATCCGTAAGGAAGCAGCGTCAGGCTGCAGGTTCCGTCATACATAAAGCGAACCTCCACGCCCTGTGATGCTTTTTCTTTCAGAATCTCCAGGACACTGTCCCACATCTCGCCTTCTTCAACAATAAAGTACTCCATAAAAATGTACCGCTCTGCCTTCTTCAGCTCCTCTAAAAGCTTCGGGTACATATCATCACCCAGGGGGAAATATTCCGCATAGGTCTTGTCATAAATCGGAAAGCCCCCGTGATTTTTCATGTAAACCGCCAGCTGGGCATTGCCTCTGCTGGCCAGACGCAGGCGGTTCATCACATCCTCATCCTGCTTTAAATACGGTTCTGTCTCCTTCACCAGACTGCGAAGCCGCCGGTCAATGATCCGCACGCCTACCTGTGATTCTACAAACAGATAGAACAGCGCTCCGAATACCGGAAATACCAGAACCGGAATAATCCAGGCCATCTGATAAGACGGATTCTGTCTTTTATTGATGATATAAATAACAATAACTGTACTCAGCAGGGTAAATCCTCCATATACATAGAAGAAATGATCGCTGAGCCATTGAAACGCCCCCAACAGCACAATTATTTGAAGCAGCAGCGACAAAACGACAAAGGATGTCCGTCCGAATATAATCCGAAGCGGTTTTCCCAGAGTTTTCTTGTTCAGCTTTCCTCTGGTCTTATCTCCAGTACTCATGCTCTGTACCTCCTGAATTTTTTGTTTGGCCGCCTTTTCTCTCCGCTCTCCCCATTTACCTTCTCCGAAAGTGTATTATTATGCCAGAGCCTGCTCCAGATCTGCAATAATATCCTCTGCCGCCTCAATTCCCACACTGAAACGGATCAGAGACGGATCCACCCCTGCCTCTACTAGCTGCTCATCATTTAACTGTCTGTGAGTATGGCTGGCAGGATGAAGCACAGAGGTTCTGGCATCTGCCACATGAGTGACAATGGCTGCCAGCTTCAGCTTATCCATAAATTCTGCTGCTGCAGCTCTTCCTCCCTTTAATCCAAAGGAAATCACACCGCAGGTTCCGTTTGGCATATACTTCTGAGCCAGCTCGTAATAGCGATCCCCTTTCAGTCCCGGATATTTCACCCAGGCCACATCCTCTCTGCTCTGAAGATACTGAGCCACCTTCAGGGCATTTTCACAGTGACGGGGCATTCTTAAATGAAGGGTTTCCAGACCGATATTCAGCAGAAATGCATTCTGCGGAGACTGAATGGAACCCATATCACGCATCAGCTGCGCCGTTGCCTTGGTAATATATGCCCCCTTACCGAATTTCTTTGTATAAACCACGCCGTGATAAGATTCATCCGGAGTAGTCAGCCCCGGAAACTTATCTGCATGGGCTTCCCAGTCAAAGTTGCCGCTGTCTACAATACATCCGCCTACGCACATGGCATGACCGTCCATGTACTTGGTCGTAGAATGGGTGACAATATCTGCCCCCCACTCAAAGGGACGGCAGTTAATCGGAGTTGCAAAGGTATTGTCCACAATAAAGGGAACCCCGTGTCTGTGAGCCAGACCGGCAAATTTCTCCAGATCCAGCACAACCAGAGCCGGATTGGCAATTGATTCTCCAAACACTGCCTTTGTGTTGGGACGGAAGGCCTTTTCCAGTTCCTCCTCCGGTGCATCCGGATCAACCAGAGTACATTCAATCCCAAACCGCTTTAAAGTAACGGTAAACAGATTGGAGGTACCTCCGTATATGGTTGCCGCACTGACAATGTGATCTCCTGCGGAACAGATATTCAGAACAGCATACATATTGGCTGCCTGTCCGGAAGAGGTCAGCATCGCTGCCACACCGCCCTCTAAGGCGCAGATTTTCTCCGCCACTGCATCATTGGTGGGGTTTGCCAGACGGGTATAAAAATATCCGTTCTCCTCCAGATCAAACAGACGTCCCATCTGTTCACTGGTTTCATATTTGAACGTAGTACTCTGATAAATAGGAAGCACCCGCGGCTCTCCGTTTTTCGGCTGCCATCCGCCCTGAATGCAGATAGTGTCCCTAGACTGTTTTTTATCCATTGTCCTCTCCTCCTGTATCCTTCAAATATCTTTAAAAAAAGATTAAGCATAGTCTACCACATCCCGGTCAAATTCACAAGTTTTCCTTTTTACAAACAAAGGTGCAGTACCCACAGCCCTGCAAGAAAAACCAGATTCCATCCGGTAAATACGGCCAGATAACGGTTTTTCTTTTCCGGACAGAAGGAAACAGCCTGCTTGTAGGAAATCAGACTTGCCATAGATGCAATCAGAGTTCCCAGACCTCCCAGGTTGGTTCCTACAATCAGGCTCTCCCACTCTCCTGTAAAATTAGACAGAAGCAAAGCCGCCGGAACATTGCTGATTACCTGGCTCATTAAAATTGACGCCTGGGTTTCATGACCGGAGATCATAGAAACTGCAAAATCACGAAACGGAGCGTACCGGTTCATATTTCCAATAAAAAGAAAGAAAAACAGAAAGGTCAGCAAAAGCGAATAGTCCACCCTGCGAAACAGGCTCTTATCCCGGACGAGCACCGCTCCTGTAATAATCAGAAAAAGAGCTGATGCCGGAATTCCCCCGCTCACTGTCTGCAGACAGATCAGAAACAGAAGGCTGTAGTATATGACAGAAGGAATTTCCGGCCTGTCTTCCTTCTTTCCGGTTTCTACAGTAATTTTTGTTCCCCGAAAGCCAAAAAAGCTGCAGAGAAACAGCCCCAGCGCCGCTGCCGCCGTATAAGGAAGCATCAGTGTCACAAATTCTGAAAGGCTCATTCCTGACACACTGTAAAGATACAGATTCTGAGGATTTCCCATAGGAGTCATCATGCTCCCCAGGTTGGCGCCGATTGTCATCAGGGTAATCACAAAGCAGACCCGGTTTGTCATACCTGCCATTTCCAGAACAAGAAGCCCGAAGGGTACAAAGGTAATCAGCGCCACATCATTGGTGATTGCCATACTGCCAAAGAAGCATAAAAATACAAGAAGCAGCACAATTCCCCGCTCTGAGCGGATTTTTTTCAAAAGGCTCTGTCCCACATAACGAAATACTCCCAGACTTCCCAGTCCAGCCACCACAGTCATCAGACAAAACAGAATCAGAATCGTGTCTGTATTTCCGGAAAAATAAGACAGATATTCCTCATCCGGCTTTACCAGAAAGCAGGAGCCTGCCGCCAGAAGTGCAGAAACTACAAGAACGGTCTCCTTCCTGAGCCATGTCATAATGCGCATTTTCATTTTTCAATATCCTCTCTTTTTATTTTTTCGCCTTCTCCCCCACAGGCTCAGCCGCCTTTCTTGCCACTCCCAGGCCGATTTTATCCCTGCCGATCTGCTGGACCGTAATCACCTCCCCTTCCCTGGGAGGAACGTCCATGGAAATCAGCCGGTTATCATGAAAATAGGTATCCACCGGTTTCCCGTCTACACAAATTCTCGACCACTCATTAAAGCCCTCTCCGGATACAATGATCTGATTTCCCGATCGCACCGCGGATTTCTGGATAATCGGCCTGGTTCCGTATTCCATTTTCGTCTCCTCATAAGGAGATTTTCCTCCATACACATTCTGCTTTCCATAGAGAATATCATACTCCAGGATTTTCATATCCTCCAGACATGCCTGGGTTTTGGAATCTCCCCGTTCCAGGTGGCGCTGATGAAAACGAATCATGGTTCCCTCGTGAATGTTGATCAGATTCAGCACATGGGAGGTAAGCTGGTAGGATTCAATATCCCGCTTTTCCCTTGGAAGATCCAGATTGTTCCAGATAACATAGGGAGTCTGGAACAGGGAACGGTTTTTCATTTCCTTTTCCGACCATTCAAAGCCGGGAAGATGATCTCCGTACAGCACCAGAACAGACGGCTCTTTCCGCTGATTCAGCATGGTAATCAGCTGGCTGATAAACAGATCCATCTCTCCAATCTGTTCGCAGTAATAGGAAAAGGACGGGTATTTGCCATGTCCCTGAACAGAAATCGTATAGATAAAGTCCTGTCCTACAGAGGAGTCGAGAGCCTTCTCAATCTCCTCCGTCAGAATCTGATCCCTGCACCACCCTGTAGGATTTTTTTCAACATGATACATATATTCAATCGGTGTAAAGGTATCAAAGCCCAGACGGGGAAATACTTTATACCGATCGTAGAAGGTTGCCTCATTGTTGTGAATGGCATGGGTCCGGTACCCCAGATCCTTCAGATTGAATGCAATGCTTTCGCAGGTCTTTTTCTGCAGAACCGTTTTATAGGGATATTCACCAGGTCCGAAAAAGTCCAGATTCATCCCTGTAATACACTCAAACTCTGTATTGGCCGTTCCCGCTCCCACCGAGGGAACGTTCAGATATCCGGAAGGAAAATGCTTTGTCAGAAAACGAAACAGAGGAATGGGATCCTGCTTTACCGGATTGTTTTCCCAGAGAGTCGGATCAAAAAAGGATTCCAGCTGTACCATAATAATGTTGGGCGTCGTGTATTCTTCAATTGAATATGTATTTTCCGGAACCAGCTCCTTCTCCTTCAAACGTTCCAGCTCCTTCTGTCCGTATTCATCCGGCCTGGAAATTCCTGTATTAAAGGCAGAGTTTCCAAAACAGTAGGCAAATCCGTAATCCTGGAAGGCCTGACCGATATTGCCAAAATGCATGGCAACCACCTGGGTAAAAACTGCAAGATTTAATCCCGCCCAGATTACCGTAGAGGCAACTGCCGCCACACAGACAGATTCTGTCAGATTGATGGGAGCGGAATCCACCGGCGCCTTTTTCCAGAGCAGAACACAGGCAAGAACCGCAGCCCCCAGGGCGCATGCCCCCAGAACAATCTGAGGCCAGGACAAATAAGTTGTAAGAAGCGTCGCCCCGTATTTGAGCAGCCGCAGATCCGCAGCAGTAAAGGGGGTAGTCCGAAACATCAGAAGAACGCCGTTAACAATCCCCATGCCCAGTTCCACCAGAACCACCAGCACAATGTAAAAGATTTTTCTTTTTATAAAAAACACAAGAAGAAAGGGAATCAGTGTCAGAAGTACGTTTAACAGAAATACCAGCGGGCTGCCGAAAATATATCCGCCCAGACCAGACAGGGATTTTCTGGAAAACAATTCTACAGCCGCATTAACCGCCATAGAAAGAAAAAACAGCTTTCCCAACAATATCCACAGTCGCTTCATTCCTTCTTACCTCACTTTTTATCCGACATTTTAAATCAGGCTTTAGTCTAACATATTTTCCTGCAAAACAACATAGTCTTTTTACACAAAACAAAGAGAGGCCATCTGTGGTTTTTCCGATAATAATTGAAATTTTTCAGAGAATCGCATATAATGGGGTTTGACTGCCTGCTGAAGCCGGCAGCAAAAGTATTTGTAAAGGAGATTATTATGACAGATTCACTGGTACAGGGACTTACCGCGGCTTTAGGCGGCAAAGTGTCCGGAGAGTTCATTATTTTTATCATTTCCATGATTCCCATTCTGGAACTGCGCGGCGGTTTACTTGCTGCCTCACCTGCTCTTCTGAATGTGCCGATTTTAAGAGCAATTCCCATCTGCATCATCGGAAACCTGCTCCCCATTCCCTTTATCCTGCTTTTGATTGAAAAGGTACTGGATTTAATGGAAAACATCCCCGGCCTCTGTAAAATCGCCCGCTGGGTTCGCCAGAAGGCTGACAAAAATAAAGGACAGATTGAAAAATTCGGTTTCTGGGGTCTGGCATTGTTTGTAGGAATTCCGCTTCCCGGAACAGGTGCATGGACCGGTTCCCTGGTTGCCGCTCTGCTCCATATGAAATTTGGCAAGGCTATCGCTGCTATTCTTGTTGGAATCGCAATGGCAACTATTATTATGTCCCTGCTTTCCTATGGGCTTTTAGGAGTCCTTTTCGGATAACCGCGTTTCACAGCATCGTATGATCTTTCCGTCATACGGTGCTTTTTTTGCCCCGGCACAGAAAAATCCCCTGCCTTCCATTCAATGAAGACAGGGGATTTTATTATCTATTCATGCTCGAAACAATCAGATTATTCGTTTCCGTACAGGGTAACCAGCTTGGTCAGATACTCGTATCTTTCCTTAGCCTCAGCCTCATTCTTAGCAAACAGTTTTGCTGCTCTCTCCGGATTCTTCATAGCCAGAGATGCGTAACGAACCTCGCCCTTCAGGAAGTCCTGATAGCCTTCCATGTTCGGAGCCTTGCTGTCCAGAGTGAACTTCTTCTCTGCAGCCGGGTTGAAGCGGAAGTTGTTCCAGTAACCGGTCTCAACAGCCAGCTTCTCCTCAGTCTGAGCCTTGCTCATGCCCTTCTTGATACCATGGTTGATACACGGAGCGTAAGCCAGAATCAGGGACGGACCCGGATAAGCCTCAGCCTCTGCGATTGCCTTAACGGTCTGAGCATAGTCAGCACCCATGGAAATCTGAGCTACATATACATAGCCGTAGGACATTGCAATGCTTGCAAGGTCTTTCTTCTTGGTCTCTTTACCGCCAGCTGCGAACTGAGCAACTGCACCGGTCTTTGTGGACTTGGAAGACTGACCGCCGGTGTTGGAGTAAACCTCGGTATCGAATACCATGATGTTGATATCCTTGCCGGATGCCAGAACGTGGTCTACGCCGCCGAAGCCGATATCGTAAGCCCATCCGTCACCACCGAAGATCCACTGGGACTTCTTAGCCAGGAATGCCTTGTTAGCAACAATGTACTTGCAGGTCGGGCAGTCAATGCCTTCCAGAGCTGCAACCAGCTTGTCAGTAGCAACGCCGTTTAATGCGCCGCTTCCGAAGGTATCCAGCCACTCTGCACATGCAGCCTTAACTTCCTCAGAAGCCTCTTCGCTTGCAGCAACGTTTTCTACCTTCTCCTTTAACTCATCGCGGATTGCGTTCTGAGCCAGCAGCATACCATAACCGAACTCAGCGTTATCCTCGAACAGGGAGTTATCCCATGCAGGACCCTGACCCTTAGCGTTTACAGTGTAAGGAGTGGACGGTGAGGAGTTACCCCAGATAGAGGAACATCCGGTTGCGTTTGCAATGTACATTCTGTCACCAAACAGCTGGGTGATCAGCTTAGCGTACGGAGTCTCGCCACAGCCTGCGCATGCGCCGGAGAACTCAAGCAGCGGTTTCTTGAACTGGCTGCCCTTAACGGTGTTGGCTTTGAATTTAGCAACAACGTCTTCCTTCTCGGAAACAGTGGTACCGAAATCGAATACCGGCTGCTCGTCCATATGGTCAGCCAGCTTGTCCATGGTCAGAGCCTTCTCGCCCTTCTTACCAGGACATACGTTTGCACAGGAACCACATCCGGTACAGTCAAGTGCGGAGATGGTGATAGCAAACTTGTAGCCAGGCATACCGGTCATATCCAGCATCTTCATGCCAGCCGGTGCATTTGCAGCTTCCTCAGCGGTCATAGCAACCGGACGGATTACTGCGTGTGGGCAGACATAAGAACAGAAGTTACACTGGATACAGTTATCGGAATTCCATACCGGAACGTTAACTGCAATACCGCGCTTCTCGTATGCTGCAGAACCGGACGGAGTGCTGCCGTCTACGTAGTCCTTGAATGCAGATACAGGCAGGGAGTTACCTTCCTGAGCGCTTACCTTGGTCTGGATGTTGTTTACGAAGTCAACAACGTCTTTTCTGCCATCGGTTACTACCTTGTAGTCAAGACCTTCGTCTTCGCAGTTCTTCCAGCTCTCCGGAACATCTACCTTAACAACGCCGGTAGCACCAGCATCGATAGCTGCCCAGTTCTTCTTAACAACGTCCTCACCCTTACGGCCGTAGGTCTTCTGAGCTGCGTCCTTCATCAGCTGAATTGCCTTCTCCTCCGGGATAATGCCGGTCAGCTTGAAGAATGCGGACTGAAGAATGGTATTGATACGGGTCGGGCCCATGCCGGTCTCGATACCGATCTTAACACCGTCAATGGTGTAGAGGTTGATGTTGTGATCAGCGATGAACTTCTTCATCTGACCCGGCAGATGCTGCTCTAACTCTTCAGCGCTCCACGGGCAGTTTAACAGGAAGGTACCGCCGTCAACCAGCTCCTGAACCATGTTGTACTTACGTACGTATGCCGGGTTGTGGCATGCTACGAAGTTTGCCTGACGAATCAGGTATGTAGATTTGATCTTCTTATGACCGAAGCGCAGGTGAGACATGGTAACACCGCCGGACTTCTTGGAGTCATAATCAAAGTATGCCTGTGCATACATATCGGTATTGTCACCGATGATCTTGATGGAGTTCTTGTTTGCACCTACGGTACCGTCAGCGCCCAGACCCCAGAACTTACAGTTGGTAGTTCCTTCCGGAGTGGTAACGATGGGAGCACCGGTTTCCAGAGACAGATTGGTTACATCATCAACGATACCGATGGTGAATTTCTTCTTCTCGGTGTTGTTGTATACAGCAACGATCTGTGCCGGAGTGGTATCCTTGGAACCAAGACCATAACGGCCTGCGTAAATCTCAACAGCGTCAAACTTGCTTCCCTTTAATGCAGCAACTACATCCAGGTACAGCGGATCGCCCAGAGCGCCCGGCTCTTTGGTTCTGTCAAGAACGGTGATCTTCTTAACGGTATCCGGAATAGCATCGATCAGAGCCTGTGCGCAGAATGGTCTGTACAGACGAACCTTAACAACACCAACCTTTGCGCCGGTGGTCTTTGCCATGTAATCGATGGTCTCTTCGATGGTATCATTTACAGAACCCATAGCTACGATAACCTGCTCGGCATCCTCTGCGCCGTAGTAGTTAAACAGCTTGTAGTCGGTTCCCAGTTTTGCATTTACTTTGTCCATGTAATCCTGAACTACTGCCGGAAGAGCATCGTAGTAGGGGTTGCATGCCTCTCTTGCCTGGAAGAAGATATCCGGGTTCTGAGCAGAACCTCTCTGGCACGGATGATTCGGGTTCAGAGCGTGGTTACGGAACTCGGCAATTGCATCCCAGTCAGCCATCTCAGCCAGATCATCGTAATCCCAGGTCTCAATCTTCTGAATCTCGTGGGAGGTACGGAAACCGTCGAAGAAGTTGATGAACGGAACTTTGCCCTTGATTGCAGCCAGATGTGCAACCGGAGTCAGATCCATAACTTCCTGAACGCTGGATTCACACAGCATAGCGCATCCGGTCTGACGGCATGCGTATACGTCGGAGTGATCGCCAAAAATGGAAAGTGCATGGCTTGCCAGAGCACGAGCGGATACGTTGATAACGCCCGGAAGCTGCTCACCTGCAATTTTGTACAGGTTCGGGATCATCAGTAACAGACCCTGGGAAGCGGTATAGGTTGTGGTCAGAGCGCCTGCTGCCAGAGCACCGTGAACTGCACCTGCTGCACCAGCCTCGGACTGCATCTCTGTAATCTGAACGGTACGGCCAAAAATATTCTTTCTGCCTTCTGTTGCCCACTCATCTGTATGCTCAGGCATTACAGAAGAAGGGGTGATGGGGTACATAGCTGCTACTTCAGTAAACGCATATGATGCATGAGCGGCAGCCTGATTACCATCCATGGTTTTCATTTTTCTTGCCATTTGATTTTCCTCCTACAAATGTGAATGTGCCTGTCCCCGAAAAGAATTTCCGGAAACAGCGTCTGTCCGGAAAAATGAGCCGGACTTTAAGTCCCTCAAAAAGTGAGAGACCGACCTGTTAACATTATAGCAACTTTTTATCATTTTGCAAACCGGAAAACAACAAAATAACGTATTATTTTGCATACAATCTCCATCTTTATGAAAAAGCTTACAAAAGCAGGGAGCAGACAGCAATTTCCCGTAACATGAAAAAGGGGCCGGGAAAAACATCTGCCTGTTTTTCCCGGCCCTGCTGCCATTATCTGTCGTGCAATATTTTACGCTCCCGGATTTGGGGCAATCAGCTGCGCGCCCTCTCCGCCCGGTGCGCCTGATCCATCCCCGCTGCCCGGTGCACTTCCCGGACCGTTTGAACCGCCCGGTACTGCCCCCGGTGTCGGAGAAACCTGCGGGCTGCTTCCTCCCGGTACAGAGGAACCGCCGTTTCCTCCCGGAGCTTCTCCGGAAGAAGCGCTTGTTTCCGTACCCGGCGCGCTTCCCGGGCCGCCGTTTCCATCCGGAGATACAACGCCGGAGGAGCTTCCCTCCTGCGGGCCGCCTGCTGACGGATTGGAAGGATCGGTAATACTCTCAATCAGCTGGCCGTCACTGGAGGACTCTGTCGGAGCCATGGTTCCGGAGGTATTCCGCAGAATCACTGGAGCATGTCCCTTATAGGTAACGGTGTGATCCACCTCCTGGCTGACCACTTCTCCGTTCTTTGTAATCACAAGTCTGGTTTCCCACTGACTTCCCTTGCTGCCGGAGCTCTTCACCTTCTCAGCCCCCGGCTCTACCGTTCCATCCTCCTCATAAACAGGAGCCGGCGGATCAATATCCTTCAGCTTTGTAGATTTTAAGGAATACTTTACGCCCTCTTCCAGTACGGGAATTCCGTATATGGAAATAGTCACCTCCTGGTTTGCATAGCTGGCACGAATGCCCACTGCAGAAGAGGAATTGTTGACAAAGGCGTAATCCGGGCCGCCCCAGCTGACGGTAGCGTCTGTTCCCGGCGTTACATAAGACGGCTCAAAAGTATGGGAACGGCGGCTTGTGGTTTTCAGACCTGCCTTGACAACCGCATTATATAAGGTAGAAGAGGTCTGGCATACGCCGCCTCCAATCTCCTGTACCACCTCTCCATTGTTGTATGCGGCTGCACCCTGATATCCCTTGGTCTCTGTTCTCTGGCCAACCCGGTCATTGAAGGAGAATTCCTCTCCGGGCTGAAGAACGATGCCGTTGATCGCCTGACAGGAAAGCTTAATGTTATTGTTTCGCTTACTGTTGGACGTTGTCTTTGTTGTAAAGCTTCCAATGGTCTTATATTTTTCCCGGGCTGCCGCCTCGGAAATCTCCGGTTCTACGGGATTCACCACAGCGGTCAGAGCTGCGCCGAAATCTTTCCGGTTCAGGGCATCCAGAATATCTGCTGCCAGCTTTTCCTGATCTACCGCATGGCCTGCCTCCTCTCCGGAAAATACAAACTTTCCGGAGGAAGCGTCATAACTGGAAATAGCGCCGTTTTTCGCTTTTTTATCCCACTGGGCAGCTGCCTTTGCCGCCTCGGCCTTTGCCGCTTCTTCCAGGCCGCTGGTATCCAGTGTATAAGACTCCTTCGGAGTTCCGGAATAAATTTCCGCCAGAAGAACTGATACCTTATCCTCCATCAAATCCGCAACCTCATAGGTCTGATCCTGCCAGGTCACCTTCATCGACCAGCCAAACTTGTCCAGAATCGCACTCCGTGCCTCATCCATGGTCATGCCGGTAATGTCAATGCCTTCCACGTATACCGTCTTCTCCGGCTCTGTCGTCAGCTCTACCACGCTTTCTGTCTCTGTCTCCTTCGGCTGCTTTGCTCCGTCCATTCCCTTCATCAGAAAAACGATGCATCCGATTGCCAGAATCAGAGCCACGCCTCCTACGGCTATCTTCATATATCCGGAATCAGAACCTCTGTTTCTCCGGTTATTCCTGTTTCCCTGACTGCCTCTCGCCGAAGAGGGTCTGGAAGAAGCGCTTCTGCCCGAGCTGCTTCTCGTACTGCGGGAAGCTCCGTAGCTTCCTCTTTCCTCTCTGTACTGTCCCGTCTTTATGCCGCCTGCAGAGGAGCTGCGGCTGCGGGAATTTCCTCTCGCCCTGGAACGTCCTGCTCCACGGCTGTTTTCATGTTCATTCAGATTCATATTCTCACCTGTAAATTTAGTCTGTTAAACAGATTTTTCGTAATTATACACTTACTCAGTATAGCATAGATTTCAGAAAAAGAACTAGCAAAAATCTTTAAAATTATCTATCTTTTTCTGTCAATTTTGGATAGATTTTCTGTCAGTCCTTTTTTTCTGCCTGTCTGGCCCTCAGTCTATTGTGAACGGTCTCCCGCAAAAGAGCATACAAAACAGAGGTCAGCGGTATAAAAATCAGCATTCCCAGAACCCCCATCATACTGCCGCCCAGAGTCACAGCTACCAGAACCCAGATGGACGGAAGGCCTACTGATCCGCCTACCACATGAGGATAAATCAGATTTCCCTCAATCTGCTGGAGAACCTGGAATACCACAATAAAAACAAGCGCCTGTACCGGACTGACCAGAAGGATCAGGAAGGCCCCCACCGCACAGCCTACAAAAGCGCCGAAAATAGGAATCAGCGCCGTAAAGGCAATCAGAACTCCGATCAGCAGCGCATAAGGCATCTGAAGCAGTGTCAGCGTCACAAAAAACATGGAGCCCAGAATCATAGCCTCCAGACACTGTCCTGTAAGAAAGCTGGAAAATGTCTTTTCTACCAGCTTTGCCACGCGGATCGTCTCCGCAGCCCCTTTTTCCGGAAGAAATGCCTGTAAAAACCGTCCTGCCTGACGGGCCAGATTTTCCTTCTGGAGAAGAATATACAGGGCAAACACAAATCCGATACAGAAGGTCGCCACTCCATTGACAATCCCTACTGCTGCCGAAACGGTGGTAGACAGCACCGTTCCTGCTCCATGTCCCAGGAAAAACACGATCTGCTCCAGCGTGCTTTTCCAGTCAATCTCAATGCTGCTGATATAAGTCTCTATCTCCGGATAATCTGCAAAAATTCCCTCCAGAGCCTGCTGCACATTGGCAAAAAACTGGGGAATGCTCCTCTCCAGCGTCATAATAGTGCGAAACAGCTCCGGAACCACAAGTACCATCACAACAGTCAAAGCGCCGACCACTCCGGCAATGGCAAGGATCAGGCAGACCGGCCGCCTGTACCGGCTTTCTTTTCTGCTCAGACGGCTCCACAGGCGGTTTTCCAGAAAACGCATGGGCACGTTCAGAGCAAACGCAATGGCTCCTCCCAGAAGAAAAGGTGACAGCATTTTAAGCAATGCCCCTGCTGCAGCAAGCAGCTTCTGGTAATTGACGCCAACCACAACAACTGCCACGGTAAATACAATCAGCCCCCGGAGACGGCGGACTGTTTCTTCATTAAAATTCATACGATTCCCCACAACCTTTCCCTTTTTCACATTTACCTCCTATTATACACAACAAACTCCTGTCTGCAACGTAAAACTTTCTAAATTATTTCTAAACAAGGAAACAGTGACAGGCCGCCTGACATATAATTTCAGTGTAAATAAGTTTTGGAGGCTTTGATATGAGTGATTTAGCGGCAACAAACTGTGGATGTGATTGTAACTGCAGCTGCAATACAGGAGGAAACGGATGCAATCTTATCTGGCTGATTCTGATTCTCTGCTGCTGCGGAGGCGGTAATTTCGGAAACGGCGGAGGATGCGGATGCGGAGGATGTGAACATAGCGGATGTGACTGGATCTGGATTATTCTTCTTCTGTGCTGCTGCGGAGGCAATTCCTTCTGCTGATAAAATACAGCTGAAACGGTTTATTCCGGAAACCGGCTTCGCCCCCTAGATTCAGGGGGCGTTTTTCTGCCGGCAGCCGTTTTATGTTGTCTTCTTTTCTCTGTCGTCCTCCTGTCTGCGGGAAATCGTTCTTTCTTCTTTCCCTTCCGTTCTCTGGCATGACTCACAGTCTTCATCAATTTCGTAAACGGCATTTCCATCTATAACAAGTCTTATTGACATAACATCAGCCTCCTGTACCATTACTATATGCAGCCGGAATGAATTCCTTGAAAAATGCATATATTGTTTCAAAACAAAGAAGGATCTTTTCATGAACGATGACGCGGAAAAAGACATACACCTGACTGAATTTGATTATCTGACAGCAGATCCGAAGCTGCAGATGATTAAGGCCGCCCTTCCCTATATGCCGGTTCCTCAGCAGAAAATCATTTGTCTTCTTGTTAAAATGCAGGAGCTGAACCATGCCAGAGCCATATTTTCGGAGGAAGGAGTCTCCGCCATGGGACTTTCCCGCACTCCCTCTGCCAGATACTCCCCTATGGAAATGCTGCAGGCCATGAAGCCCTATGCCGGCCCCAGGGAAAAGGACATGATTGAAATGATTGAAAACCTGCAGGTTATGCTTCAGGCCATGCAGATGCAGTAAAAAGGAGGTTATTATGATTGATATGGAACACTGGCAGGAGGATCCGCGGCTGAAGCAGATGGATCCGAAAAAGCTGCAGTACATAACCGATTTTGCAGGACGGCTTACATCCATGTCCAAAAATCAGCTGATTCCTGCGCTTCTCCAGCTTCAGGCCGATGCGGCCAGAAACCACATCCGCTTTTCCGACCCGGAAACAGAGCTTCTGGTTTCTATCCTGAGCGCAGACATGGATCCTGCGGAAAAAAAGAAGCTGGAAACCCTGCGATTTTTTGCAAAAAAACTGGCTGCCAGGTCCTCCTGACAGCCGGTTTGATTTTCTGTTTTCTATTTTATCATTCTGCTTTGCCGGAAAGAAGCCCACTTGCAGGTTCTATCTCCCGGAAGCTGCTCCGCCTGGAGCGGGCCGCTTCTGTGGCAAACCTCTATTCCATCTGCGCATCCGGAATCTGAGGCAGAATCACAATTCTGGCATTTTCTCCCAGCTGCTGTACCAGAAGCTTTACATATTCTTCCGGAATGGCAATGCACCCTTCTGTCCAGGTTTTCCAGGTATGAAGCCCGTGAAGAAAAATAGCAGAGCCCTTTCCCGGAATTCTCTCCTCCGTATTATAATTCAGAGCCAGACTGTACCGGTACTGAGGCATCACTCCGATCAGATGCTCTGCAGAGTTCCAGTCCTTCTGCACCTGACTGGTATTTACCATCTGATTATAGTATCTGCTGTTTCCGTCATCTACCCAGTAATCCCCCTCATCCAGCTGCTTATAGGGAAGCCGGCTTCCCGGATTTTCCAGACTGCCGAAGGCCCGGGTAAAGGAATAGGTTCCCAAAGGCGTCCTCCGATCGCCCTCCTTCTTATCCGCGGACATTCCGTCATGGCCGCAGTAGCCCTCTGTGCAAAATTCTTCTTTCCAGAAGGTTTCTGATGAAACCGTCTCCGGTCCCTCCCCCTTCTTCTCCCGCACATAATAGCCCACCTTTACCTGAGAGCTGTCCATTCCGGTTCCTGTCACAACCACAAGCTGATCCACTGCGGGATCTCTGGCAGCATCCAGCTGCTCCACCACAATGCCCAGTCCGTTTTCCACCATCTGCGGCTCCTCCTTCTGCCCGGGACTTAAAAGCAGGCCTTCACCTCCGCTTCCTTCTGTCTGTCCGGCCTGCCCCGCCGCCACGACAGGAGAAGCAGCCCAGGACTGCAGCCGAAGGCCGGTCTGCGAGATGCATCCCAGTCCGACAGCACCCATGACAAACAATGCTGCTCCGAAAACCTTCTGTCTCCAAGATTTCTTTTTCATCCTGTAATCCGCCTTTCTAAAAATGACGCAGATATGAATTTCCTATCTGCGCCATTTTCTGTTTCCAGGGTTTACTTGCAAACAATATTAATAATTTTTCCAGGAACATAAATCTCTTTTACAATCGTTCCTGTAATCTTATCTGCCACAGCTGCCTTTCCTGCTGCAATGGCATCTTCCTTGGATACGTCTGCGGGAAGAGAAACCACGCCTCTTGCCTTTCCGTTTACCTGAACGCCAATCTCGATCTCATCATCCTTCATGGCTTCCTCATCACACTCCGGCCACTGGGCATGGAACACGCTGTCAGTACCGCCGCCAAGCTGCTCCCACAGCTCCTCACCGATATGAGGTGCAAAAGGTGCCAGAAGAACAACAAAAGTCTTCAGAGTTTCTTTATCAATGCCGCCGGTCTTCTTTGCCAGATCGATCAGCTTGTTATTGTACTCCATAAATCCGGAAATTACCGTATTCAGGTTAAACTGGTTGAATCTCTGCTCAATATCAAATACCAGTTTATGACGCAGGCGAACCATTTCTCTTGTTTCTGCGATATCCTTGTCCTTGCTGTCCTGAACCAGATTCCAGAAACGGCTGAGGAAACGGGCAACGCCCTCAATACCTCTCTCATCCCACTCTGCATCCAGCTCCGGCGGTCCTACAAACAGCTCATACATTCTCAGAGCGTCGCAGCCGTAATCACGAACCAGAGCATCCGGAGAAACAACATTGCCCTTGGACTTACTCATCTTGATGCCGTTCTTACCGGTAATCATCCCCTGGTTAAACAGCTTTTTAAAGGGCTCGTCAAAATCAATCACGCCAATGTCATGAAGGAACTTGGTGTAGAAACGGGAATACAGCAGGTGAAGTACTGCATGCTCTACGCCGCCGATATACATGTCAACCGGCAGATACTTGTCTGCTTTCTCTCTGGAAACCAGCTCCTTATCATTGTGGCTGTCTACATACCGCAGGAAATACCAGGAGGAACCAGCCCACTGAGGCATAGTATTGGTCTCACGCTTTGCCGGACCGCCGCACTGAGGACAGGTGCAGTTTACCCACTCATCAATCGCTGCCAGCGGAGATTCGCCGGTACCGGTAGGCTGATAGCTCTCTACCTCCGGAAGACGTAAGGGCAGCTCCTCCTCCGGAACTGCAACGTTTCCGCACTTGGGACAATGTACAATCGGAATCGGCTCGCCCCAGTAACGCTGTCTGGAGAATACCCAGTCACGAAGCTTGAAATTAACAGTCTTTTTACCAAGACCTCTTGCCTCGATCATGGCAGGAGCTTCTTTTTTCAGAACTGCAGACTCCATACCGTTCCATTCTCCGGAGTTGATCATTACGCCGCTTGCCTCGGTATAGGCTTCCGTCATATTTTCAATTTCCTTGCCGTCTTTGGAAATAACCTGAATGATCGGAATGTTGAATTTCTTTGCAAATTCAAAGTCACGGTCATCATGAGCCGGTACGCACATGATTGCGCCTGTACCATAATCAGCCAGTACATAGTCGGACAGCCAGATCGGTGTCTTTGCTCCATTTAAGGGGTTGATGGCATAGCTTCCTGTAAATACGCCTGTTTTTTCCTTGTCCTGCATACGATCTACGTTGGAACGCATGGAAGCATCGAAAATATATTTCTCCACAGCCTCTCTTGTCTCGTCCGTAGCCAGCTCCTTTGCCAGACGGTGCTCCGGCGCCAGAACCATAAAGGTTGCTCCGTAAAGAGTATCCGGTCTGGTGGTATAAACGGTAATCTTCTCATCCATTCCGTCTACCTGGAAATCAACCTCTGCTCCGTAGGATTTTCCAATCCACTCAGACTGCATCTTCTTTACCTTTTCCGGCCAGTCAAGCTTGTCCAGATCATTTAACAGGCGGTCTGCATAAGCCGTAATCTTTAACATCCACTGACGCAGGTTTTTCTTGGTAACAGGAGATCCGCAGCGCTCGCAGCAGCCATTGACAACCTCCTCGTTTGCCAGACCTGTCTTACAGGAAGGACACCAGTTAATGGGGAATTCCTTCTCATAAGCAAGACCTGCCTTAAACATTTTTACAAAAATCCACTGGGTCCATTTATAGAAATCCGGATCGGTTGTGTTAACCTCCATATCCCAGTCATAAATTGCCGCAATCTCATTGATCTGGCGTTTAATATTTTTTACATTCTCCGCAGTTGATTTTGCCGGATGAACGCCCATCTTAATTGCATAGTTCTCTGCCGGAAGTCCGAATGCGTCCCATCCCATGGGATGAATCACATAATGGCCCTTTAACATCTGGTAACGGCTCCACACATCAGAAATTACATAGCCTCTCCAGTGTCCTACATGAAGTCCGCTGCCGGATGGATAGGGGAACATATCCAGACAGTAATATTTCGGTTTTTTTCCGTCATTCACATTAATGGGATGTTTCTCCCAGTTTTCACGCCATTTTTTCTCAATGGCGCTGTGGTTATAGCTTGCCATAATCTTTCCTCCTGAATCATGATGGAATAATAAGGTACAGTTTCTGTTTATAGAATTTAGAATCCCCGCGGAGCGTTTTTATGTCATAGGGCGTAATTTCCTATGACATAAAAAAACCTGCGTCTCCAGGCTTTCAGCCTCAGAGACGCAGGCACTTAATCTCTTCCATGCTCTGCGCGGTACCACTCTGCTTCATGCTTGTACATGCACCTTATGGATCTGCCGCAGACAATTCTCATCAGCAGGTATTCCTGTCTGACAATCTGCCGCAAATCGTTTCTCCTGTAACGGTGAGAATCCGTCCGCTCCTACCAGGATCTCTCCCTTCGGATGGCTGCTCCAGGACCAGTTCAGCTGTCTTTTTGTCTCCGCCTTTCACCAGCCGGCGGTTCTCTGGGCACATCTGTACAGCCTACTTGCTTCCCTTCCCTGCATTTTTGCTGATTCTAAATTTATCACAATCCAGTGCATGTGTCAAGAGATAACAGGATTCTGTTGTTATTCGGAATTGTGCTGACAGCTGCAGCCTCATTCCAGACTGCATGATGTTTTCCTGTCGCAGACAAAAATCTTCCGTTTTCTCTGCCCTAGGAAAATAAAAACTGAACCGCACACACAGCCAGAAAAGCCCACACTCCCGGCGCCTTGCACAGCTCGGAAAGCCCGTGCTCCCCCTCTCTCCAGCCCCAGGCTCTGGTCCAGGACAGTTTTGGGATCCACATAAAGGCCATTACCAAAGCGCCTATGATGCTGACTGCCATCCCGGATATGAGGAAGGGCGTGGATGCAATGGAAATCCACGGAAACACGCCTGCTCCCCTCACCAGAAGAAGAGGAATCACGCCTCCTGTCAGATTGATTATCATGTGAAGCACCACATTGTAGCGCATCTTTCCGGTACTGCTGTACAGATAAGCAAAAATCATTCCCAGCATGCAGGCATAAAAAAACTGAAACAGGTTTCCGTGATACAGGCCAAAGCTGACTCCGGAAATAACAACTGCCATTGGCTGCCCAAACGGAATGAGACGGTCAATCAGCAGCTTCCGAAACAGCAGCTCCTCCATAACAGGAGCAACAATCACCGTTGCTGCAATCATAACAACCGGATTCATGGTCTGAATCACATCAGAGACAGGATTGATGCTCTGAACTCCTCTTGCCATATCCCACACTGACGCCATCAGGCTTCCTATCAGATTTCCAATGTATGCAAATCCCATACAGAAAACTGCCAGAAAAAACAGTTCCAGCCCCCGTATTTTCCGTTCTCCCGGACGATGCCATGCCGGAATCCGGCGAAGAACCAGAAAGCAGAGAGGGAAACCCGCAAGATACATGCTTGCCTGGGATAAAATCATTGATACACTATCATTCCATAAAATATTCTGCCACGGCTCCGGCGCAGCCGCTGCCGCCAGAGCAATCAGATACTGCACTGCCGTTGATGCCAGAAAAAACACGGTATATGCCCAGCCAAGTCTGGACAGTACTTTTCTTCCGTTCATCCTCTTCCTCCTGATTTGTGTTTTCTCCACTAAAAGAAGCAGGCATATCGCCTGCTTCTTCTGCGGATACCTTATGTAAGTATAACCTTAATCGTTGCCGTTGTCTACCTTGGATGCGCGGGCTTCGATTTCTTTCTTCTGAATATCGCCAGGAGCCTGCTCGTAACGGCTGAATTCATATTCAAATACGCCGATTCCGCCGGTCATGGAACGCAGATCCGTATTGTAGCCAAACAGCTCAGACATGGGGATATCTGCTTCAATTACCTGTTTGCCGTGATGATCGGAATTCATACCCAGAACACGTCCTCTTCTGCGGTTCAAATCGCCCATAACGTCACCGGTGAATTTATCCGGAACAGTTACCTTCAGGGATGCGATCGGCTCAAGGAGTACCGGATTGGCATCCATAAAGCCCTTCTTAAATGCCATGGATGCTGCAGTCTTAAATGCAAGCTCGGAGGAGTCTACCGGATGGTAGGAGCCGTCTACCAGGGTTGCCTTGATTCCCACTACCGGGTAAGCAGCCATGGGGCCCTTCACGCAGCTTTCCTGAATACCCTTTTCCACTGCCGGGAAGTAGTTTTTCGGAACTGCGCCGCCGAATACACGCTCTTCAAATACATACGGTGTTTCCAGATCGCCGGAGGGTTCAAACTCCATCTTAACATCGCCGTACTGTCCATGTCCGCCGGACTGTTTTTTGTATTTACCCTGAACCTCCACTTTCTTGCGGATGGTCTCACGGAATGCAAATTTCGGCTTGCTTAATTCGATCTCAACTTTATAGCGGTTTAACAGCTTGCTGACAACAACCTCCAGCTGCTGATCGCCAATACCGTACAGAAGGAGCTGACGGTTTTCTTTGTCGTTGACAGATTTCAGGGTCAGATCCTCGTCCATCAGTTTTGATAAAGCGCTGGATACCTTATCCTCATCGCCCTTGGTTACTGTCTTATAGCGCATATAGGTATAAGGAGTGGAAATCTGCGGCTTGTGGTATACAATCGGTGCGGAACGAAGAGCAATGGTATCTCCGGTCTGGGTAACTCCCAGTTTGGAAACAGCGCCGATATCTCCTGCCTTTAACTCCGGAACCTCAATGGTATCCTTGCCTCGCAGCAGATACAGCTTTCCGACTTTTTCCTCTGTATCTTTGTTTACATTGTAGATCGTGCAGTCCGGTTTCAGAGTACCGGTACAGATCTTCATCAGAGAGTATTTTCCGATAAACGGATCAACAATGGTCTTAAATACTCTGGCTGACAGAGATACCTGATCATTGTACTTGGCTGTAAAACGTTCGCCGGTAGATACGTCCACGCCGATACACTCAAACTTATCCGGAGTCGGGAGATAACGGTCAATTACCTGCAGAAGGGTCTTAAAGCCCTGGCAGTTAACACCGGATCCCATCAGTACCGGGACAATTGATCCATCTATTACATGTTCCCGCAGAGCGCCCTGAATCTCTTCCAGTGTAAATTCTTCACCGGAGAAATACCGCTCCATATACTCCTCACTGGTTTCCGCAACAGCCTCTAACAGAGCATCTCTTGCAATTCCCAGGTTTTTCTGAGAGTAATCAGGAATCTCGCATTCTTCGTAATCGCTCAAATTGGTAAAGCGGCGTCCTGCCATCTTTACAACATTGACATAACCCACAAATTTTTCATTTTCACGAATCGGCAGCTGGAACGGAGCCACGCTTCTGCCGAATCTTCTCTCCAGCTTCAGAACCAGTTCACGGAAGCTGGCATGATCGTCGTCCATATTGGTTACGAAAATGATTCTCGGCAGTCTCAGCTTATCGCACAGCTCCCATGCCTTTTCCGTACCAACCTCAATGCCTGCCTTGCAGTTTACTACAATGATTGCAGCGTCAGCCACGCTGACAGCCTCTTCCACCTCGCCTACGAAATCAAAGTATCCGGGAGTATCCAACAGGTTGATCTTCATCATACCGTTGTCCCCTTCATACTCCAGCGGAATCAGAGATGTGGAGATGGAAAACTGACGTTTGATTTCCTCTTTATCGTAATCGCTGATGGTATTTCCATCGGTTACCTTGCCCATACGTTTCGTGACTCCGGTTACCAGTGCCAGTGCCTCTGCAACCGTCGTCTTACCGGCCCCGCCGTGACCAAGCAACACGACGTTTCGGATTTGTTGTGTTCCATAAACGTTCATATAATTCCCTCCTGTACATCAAATTTTGTCTATGATGCTATTTTACTAAAAAATTTTGAATTTTTCAAGCAAAACCGACGAGTTGCACAAATTATTTTTTAAATCGCTTTAAAGCTCAAAAGTTTAAAGTAATAAAGCGTTGACAATCACTTTCAGATCGAGTAGAATACCCTTATGTCAGAAAACGTGACACAATTCCAGAAGAAATCGAGGACATATATCTATGATTATTATTATGAAACCGGGCGCTCCGGAGGAGGCCATTCAGAAAGTTGCTCATGAGATTGAAAATAAGGGACTTCAGGTTCATCTTTCCCACGGCCACCAGGTAACCATTATCGGTGTGGTAGGCGACAAATCAAAGCTTCAGGGTGTCAATTTTGAAGTCAGCGAGGGAGTGGACAAGGTTATGTCCGTAACCGAATCCTACAAGCTTGCAAACAGGAAATTCCATCCGGAGGATACGGTGGTTACCCTTGGCAATACCACCATCGGACCAGGCACTCTGACCATTATGGCAGGCCCCTGCGCCATTGAAAGCCGGGAACAGCTGATGGAAACCGCCTTTGCCGTTAAAAAAGCCGGCGCTACCCTGCTTCGCGGAGGCGCATACAAGCCGAGAACCTCTCCCTACTCTTTCCAGGGACTGGAGGAGGAAGGTCTTCGTTATATGAAAGAGGCCAGAGAAGCCACAGGACTGAGTGTGATCTGTGAAGTGACAAGCGAACATGCCATTGATGCCGCTTCCAAATATGTAGATATGCTTCAGATTGGCGCCAGAAATATGCAGAATTTTGAACTTTTAAAGGCTGCCGGCCGTTCCGGAATTCCGATTCTTTTAAAGCGCGGACTTTCCGCTACCATTGACGAATGGCTGAATGCGGCAGAATATATCATGTCAGAAGGCAATCACAATGTTGTCCTCTGCGAACGGGGAATCCGCACCTACGAAACCTCCACAAGAAACACCCTGGACATCAGCGCCGTTCCGGTTCTTCGCAAGCGGACCCATCTGCCCATTATCGTAGATCCCAGCCATGCTACCGGTGTCCGTGACTACGTTGCTCCCCTTTCCAAGGCGGCTATTGCTGCAGGAGCTGACGGACTGATGATTGAAGTTCATCCCTGTCCTGCCTGCGCTCTTTCCGATGGTCCCCAGTCTCTTACCTTCGATCAGTTTGAGTCTCTGACAGAAGAATTAAGACCGTATGCAGCCCTTTCCGGACGGAGCTTTTAATCTGATTTCAATATCTGACTGCACGTTTATCTAATAGGGAGGTTTTACCATGGCAGATACAACCTTTGGTTTTATCGGCTTCGGCCTGATCGGCGGCTCCATTGCAAAAAGCATCCGCCGCTCCTGCCCCGAAGCCCGTATTATGGCCTATATGCGCAGCCGTTCCAAACTGGAGCAGGCAAAGCAGGACGGCATCGTAGACCTGATTCTTGACGAGCCCGGAAGCCAGTTAAGCCAGTGCGACATTATTTTTCTGTGCACGCCTGTAGAGTACAATGCCGGTTATCTGGAAGCCGTTCGTCCTTTCCTGAAAGAAGGGGCTCTGATTACCGATGTAGGCAGCACCAAAACCAGCATTCACCAGGCTGCCAGCCAGCTTGGCATGGAAAAGGTTTTTATCGGCGGTCATCCCATGGCCGGTTCAGAAAAAACCGGCTATGAGCATTCCACGGATCATCTTCTGGAAAATGCCTATTATATTATTACGCCCACGCCGCTTTCCCGACAGGAGGATATTGACCGGATGGTTCAGGTGGCCAAGCTTTCCGATGCCATTCCCATTGTGATGGACTACAGGGAGCATGACCGGATTGTGGCGGCAATCAGCCACCTCCCCCACCTGATTGCTTCCAGCCTGGTCAACCTGGTCCGGGATTCTGACAACCAGCAGGAACTGATGAAGCGGCTGGCGGCCGGAGGTTTTAAGGATATCACCCGAATCGCCTCCTCCTCTCCGGAAATGTGGGAACAGATCTGCATGACCAATACAGACAATATCATCCTGATGATGAAGGATTACATCTCCTCTCTTCAGGAGATTCTTTCTGCCCTGGAAAACAGGAATGGTTCCTATGTTCACCAGCTGTTTGATACCTCCCGCACCTACCGCAACTCCATATCCGAGGGAGTCCGCGGCCCTGTCATCCCCGATTATTCCTTTACTGTGGACGTTGTGGATGAGCCAGGTGCTATTTCCACCCTGGCCTGCATTTTAAGCGCCCGTGGTATCAGCATGTCCAACATCGGCATTAATCACAACCGGGAACACGGGGAAGGCGCTCTTCGAATCACCTTTTATGATGAGGCATCCATGAATCAGGCATGGGCGCAGCTGAAAAAATACAATTACGAATTGATTAAAGGGGTATAAATACTATGAAATTCAGAAAATGCGGCAGTCTGCGGGGAGAACTTACGATTCCAGGCGACAAATCCATCTCTCACCGCAGCGTCATGTTTGGCTCCCTTGCCAGAGGAACCACGGAAATCCATGATTTTCTCCAGGGAGCAGACTGCCTTTCAACCATCTCCTGCTTCCGCAGTATGGGGGTGGAGATTGAAAACAATGGAAACTGTGTTCTCGTACACGGCAATGGCCTTCACGGTCTGAAAAAACCGGATTCTGTTCTGGACTGCGGCAACAGCGGAACAACCACCCGTCTGATTTCCGGAATTCTGTCTGCACAGGACTTTTGCGTTACCCTGACCGGCGACGCATCCATCCAGAAACGCCCCATGAAGCGGATTATTCATCCCCTTTCCCAGATGGGAGCAAAAATCCGCAGTGTCAACGGCAATGACTGCGCTCCTCTGGAAATCGAGGGAACCCGCCTCCACGGAATTCACTATCTTTCTCCAGTAGCTTCCGCCCAGGTGAAATCCGCCGTTTTGCTGGCCGGTCTTTATGCTGACGGGGAAACAAAGGTGACAGAGCCTTTTCTTTCCAGAGATCATACGGAACGGATGCTTCGAAGCTTCGGAGCGGAGGTTGAAAACCGGGAAACTACTGCAAGAATCCTCCCTGCAAAGGAGCTTTACGGACAGAAAATCCGCGTTCCCGGCGATATCTCTTCTGCTGCCTTTTTCCTGGCGGCAGGACTGATCGTTCCCGGCTCTGAGATCCTTTTAAAGCATGTGGGAATCAACCCCACAAGAGACGGCATTCTCCGTGTGTGCCAAGCCATGGGAGGCAATATTACCCTGCTCAACGAAACTGCTGAGGGGGAACCTGCAGCTGATATTCTTGTAAAGTCCGGTTCCCTCCATGGAACCGTTATAGAAGGGGCCATCATCCCCACGCTGATTGATGAGCTTCCCGTGATTGCTGCCATGGCCTGCTTTGCAGAGGGGGACACCATCATCCGTGACGCTGCGGAACTGAAGGTCAAAGAATCCAACCGGATCGAGGTTATGGTCCGCAATCTTTCCGCCATGGGCGCAGATGTGGAAGAAACAGAGGACGGAATGATCATCCACGGCGGGCGGCCGCTTCACGGCGCAGTCATTGACAGCCGTCTGGATCACCGGATTGCCATGACCTTTGCTGTTGCCGGCTGTATGGCTGAAGGGGAAACAGAAATTCTCGGGGCAGAATGTGTCAGCATCTCCTACCCCGGCTTTTATGAGGATCTGAAAAATCTCATGCAATAATTCACGCTGAGGCCTCCTGTTTTATCCGGGAAACCACAAAAAAAGAAGCTCACCTGCGAGCTTCTTTTTTAATTTTCTCTTACAATCTTATGACCATTTCAGACATTTGTCCAAAAGGTCTTGGCAATCAATTTTCAATCCGCTATAATAAATCTAATTGACGTAACGATTCAGGACGGCGGGAGATCTGGCAGAAAAATTCGTGTCAAGCTTGCTTATAAGCGAGTTTTCCTGCCAGATTTCACATCGGAGGAATCTCCGATGCTTCTTGTTCGGCTTTGCCGGACAAGAAGATGCCCGTCCTGAACAGTTACTAATTGACAAAAATACATGTTAGGAGAATGGATTCATGAAAAAACATACAGGAAGAATCAAAGCCCTTCTTCTGGGCTGTATCTGTGCTGTGACCTCAGCATTTTCTGCAGTTCCGGCCATGGCAGACACCATTGTTCCGCCGATTCAGGGAAATACCTCCTCTGTTTCCGGCACAGCTCCGCTGGTAAACGGTACTGCGGAACTGAATATCCCCACCGTCTGGGTTGCCGGTGACTCAACCGCAGCGGCTTTTAATGACACAAATTATTACTCTCCCCGGGCCGGCTGGGGCACACAGCTGGGACTTTACATCCAGGGTGTCAATATCCAGAATATGGCTGTTTCCGGTACCAGCTCCAAAACCTATGTGGACACGGATCAGTACCAGACCATCCTGCAGAATATGAAGGCCGGTGACTACCTGATGATTGGTTTTGGCCACAACGACGAGCGCCCGGAACTGGGACGCTATACCAATCCCGGCGGTTCTCCGTCCGTAGTCGGCTCCTTCCAGTATTATCTGTACGAAAAATACATTCAGCCCGCCAGAGAAAGAGGGGCGACTCCGATTCTTGTCACCCCCATTGTCCGCAGAGATCTGGGCAACAATTACACAGGAGAAAGCGGACATATTACCGAAACCGTTACCAATGAGGAAGGGACCTTCCAGGGAGGCAATTATGCCAAAGCCATCAAGCAGCTGGGCGTAGGCAAAAGCGTAACTGTTCTGGATCTGACCGCCCGCACCAGGGATGTCTATGAACGCCTGGGAGCCCAGGGCGTTAAAGAGCGCCATGCCTGGACCTCTCAGAGGGAAGCCAGCATTGACAATACCCATACCAACCAGTACGGCGCTGCCTGCAATGCCTGGTTTATTGCGGACGAGCTGTTAAAATCAAACTGCAATCTGAAGAATTACGTAGTTGCCAATCCTCAGGTTCCCCAGTTTACAGATGCCGCTTTAAATCCCTCCTACCAGGGACAGAATTTCTCCGCTCCCACTGCTGCAAGCACGCTGTGGAATCCCTCCGGCGACTGGAAGCCCACTGTTTTTGGAGATATCGATGGCTATGAATTTCTGAACCATCTCTATTTCAGCCTTCAGCCTCAGTCTGACGGATCCATCCGCATGGCGGCAGGCGGCGACTCTCCCCTGACCAGAGACGCCGATGCCGGAAAGATTGCCGCAAACAGCGACGGTCTGGCCATGTATTACCAGCAGGTACCGGCAAACAGGAATTTCATTCTGTCTGCTGATGTGACGATTAACTATCTGGAAAAAGAAAATCAGAATTCCTTTGGACTGATGGTTCGCGATGATATTTATCTGGACACCGTTATGAATGACACCATGGGCGATTATGTGGCAGCCGGACCTCTTCAGATGGCCTCTGACCAGCCCTGGAACTGTTTTGCCCGAAAGAACGGCCAGCTTATTTCCGGCGGAACAGCATCCCGGATTTACAATCCCGGAGAAACTGTGCATCTGGAAATCCGGAAAGGTCCTGACGGCTACACCTGTATCTTCGGTGATAACGCTCCTGTCAGCGCAGGCTTTGACTTCCCGCTGACTGCCATTGATTCCGACCATGTATATGTTGGTGTATTCGTATCAAAAAGCGCAGATGTTACCTTCCAGAATCTTTCTCTGACTCTGCAGTAGAACGTCCTTATCCGGCGGTCACCCTGAAAAGGGTGACCGTTTTTTCTTTCATAGAAATTTACGTCCTGTGAAACAAAAACGCTCCGCGGGGAGCGCCATGCTTCTGTTATGATTCATTTACCAGTTTTCCTGTCATATGCTCTGGGGTGAACTCCAGACAAAGCACACGAGGTCCGGCATGCTTCACTTCATCCTCAATGTATTCCTGATCCTCTGTAAATTTGCCGCACAGCTCCCTGCATATTTTCATAGACTTTTCCACGTCAAGAATCGGGCGAATCCTTCCAAAGACCACCACACTTTTTATATTCAGAGCCCACTCGCCCTCTTTCCGGAAGCCTTTGTCATAAACACAGTAGGAAGCCTTGTCACACTTCTCAATCGCATCAATCTTATGACCTTCCTTTGCTCCATGAAAATAAAGCTTCCCATCCTCTTCGCAATACCAGTGATCCATGGGAATTCCATAGGGATATCCATTATCTCCAATTAAAGACAGAACGCCCCGGGGCTCCTGCTTCAAAATTTCCCGACACTCCTCCTCTGATATCTGCTGCTTGAATCTTCTCATTTTTCTAAACATTCTTTTTCCTCCTAAAATCGTAACTGTTCAGGACGGGGCTTTCTTCCGGTTCTCCCGCCGTCCTGAATACTTATCTTAAATCATAGAAATCATTCCCGCCCACAAAGGCAGAGTAATAATACTTAGCAGAGTGGTGACTACAACAGAACCCGCAGCCATCTCCTCATTGTATCCGAACTGCACAGCAAATACAGATGTAATTGCAGCACAGGGACAGGCCTCCAGAAGAAAGACTACCTGGGCCTGCATTCCCGTAAAGCCGGCAGCCAGATAAATTCCAAAGCATACCAGAGGAATCAGAATCAGCCTGAGCAAAATCATAGCTGAAATCTGTACATTCCGGATAATCTTTCCCAGATTACTTTCCGCAATGATCATTCCTGTAATAAACATTGCCATAGGAGTATTCATTCCGCTGATCAGTTTTACAGGCTCTGCCACCACACCGGGAATCGGAATCTGACCCAGATAAATCACCAGCCCCAGCGCCACCGAAACAAGAACCGGAGTGGTAACAAGCTTTTTCAGAGTTTTCCGGAAACCACCGCCGTTTGCCCCGGCCGTTTCTCCCCCTCTTTTGCTGAGCATCATGTAACCGTGAGTCCACAGCAGAATGTTAAATACCGTTACATAAGCGCTGGCATAAAGCAGACCCTCTTCGCCAAACATCACCTGAATCAGCGGAAACCCCATAAATGCCGCGTTGGAATAAATACAGGCAAACCGCTGAATCGGTCTTTCCGATACAGGAAATTTTTTCGTAAAAATCATGGTTACAGCCAGTCCCGTCAAAATCAGCAGCAGCGATACCGCATAGGCCCAGAGAAGGTTCCGGAAAATTTCCGGCTGAAATTCTGCAAAATAAGAATTGAGAATCATACAGGGACAGATCAGATTTACCAGAAGATCCGAAAATGCCTTCTTTCCCTCCATCCGGATAAGCCCCGCCTTTACGCCGGCGAACCCTGCAAACATTAACAAAAATAATACCAGAACCTGCCTCATGGCTGTTATTGCCAAATCCATGATTTCTTCCTCCTCTGTTTCCTTTTATATAGCCTTGTCTTGATCTATTTATCATGCTATGATATATATATCATATATTTAAATATATATCGACAGGTTTCAAATGTCAATTCTTTTCTATCTTACTTATGGAGGTAATGCATTGTTTGAAATAACCGAGAAAAAAAAAGAGGAATCCGCCAAAGATTATGTGGTGAGAACGCTTATTTACAATCTTGTTCATACAAACCTGATTCCCGGCCAGCAGCTTTACGAACAGGAACTCTGCAGTCAGATGAATGTCAGCCGCACCCCCTTCCGGGAAGGAGTTCTTGAACTGGCTCAACGTCAGTTAATCGATATTCGTCCTAAAATCGGAACCTATGTCTCTTTTATTGATCCGGATATTGTCGAAGAAATCCGGCATCTTCGCAGTGTACTGGAATCCGAACTGGCTGTTCTTGCCTGCAGCTGTCTCACGGAGGAGGATATCAACCGGCTCTGGGAAAATATTGCCCTCTGGAAAATGTATATTCAAAGAAATCAGGAGGAAAAAATCTTTGCTCTGGACAAGGATTTTCACCGGCTGATTTACGAATCCTGCCATCATATGTACTGGCATCGTCTGGTAGAAAATGTGGCGCCCCATTTTGATCGTACTACCATTCTGAGCTTCCGCTGCAAGCCTCTGGGGAACATTCTGGCCGATCATGAGGAGCTGGTCTGCGCCTTTGAGCAGCGCAATCCCGCTCTGGCACAGAAAATTTCCCGGCGGCACATGGAACGCTACCGGGAAAACCTTTCCGCCATCCGCGAAACTTTTCCTGAGTATTTTCAAAAGTGAACACACTAACTCCGTGCGAGCGCTTCCTGCAAAGCAAAAAGCCTCCTTCTGCCTGTCAATTATGACAAACAGAAGGAGGCCTTTCCTATACTCATATCCGTCGCCGGATATTCAAAAATTCCTTATCTCTCGTCTGTATCCCAGTTGTGATATACTGCCTGTACATCGTCATCATCATCCAGCAGATCCAGAAGACGGTTCATTCTCTTAATGTCCTCCTCGTCGGTCAGCTCAACCCAGGTCTGGGGAATCATGGTAACGTCAGCTTCCATCATGGGGATGCCTTCCTTCTCAAGGGCCTCACGCACTGCGCTGAAATCCTCAGGAGCCGTAATCACCTCGTAGCTGTCCTCTTCCTCTGCAAAATCCTCTGCGCCTGCATCCAGAGCCAGCATCATCAGCTCATCCGGATCCATCTCGCACTCTTCTTTATCAATAATGATCTGTCCCTTTTTGTCAAACATGAAAGATACGCTTCCCTGGGTACCGATGTTTCCGTTTCCCTTGGTAAATGCGCTTCTTACATTGGCAGCGGTACGGTTCTTGTTGTCTGTCAGAGTATCTACAATAACAGCCACACCGTTGGGGCCGTATCCCTCATAGGTCAGTACCTCGTAATTAACAGAGTTTGCATCACCTGCTGCTTTTTTGATACCGCGATCGATGGTATCGTTCGGCATGTTGTTGGCTTTTGCCTTAGCAATTACATCACGCAGCTTGCTGTTATTGGCCGGATCCGGTCCGCCCTCTTTTACAGCTACGGCAATCTCACGGCCGATTACTGTAAAAACTTTTCCCTTGGCTGCATCATTTTTCTCTTTTTTGTGTTTAATATTGGCAAACTTGGAATGTCCTGACATAAAATCTAACTCCTTATCTTTTTCTCTTTTCGTCCCTGTTCAAAACATCTTTTTCATTCTAGCACTATTTTCCCGGAATGACAACCCTTTCTTCCCGAGTTTCCTCCAATACGGGAACCATTTTCCCCTCAGGCTTCTCCCTGATTCATCTGCAGTTCCATATTCAGGTTCCTCAGCCATTTTTTCTGGCGGTACCGGGCATATCCAATCACAGCCTTATATGCCTCCTCAAACATAACCATCGCGTAAACGATATGAATCGGCTTCTTTAAGAAAAGTCCTCCCAGAAAAGCCATGGGAATTCCGATCAGCCAGACGCCGCTGGTATCAATAAAGAGACAGACCCTGGTGTCTCCTCCGCTTCTGAGAACTCCGACAATATTGACGTAATTAAACATTTTTGCCGGCATATACAGGATAAATACATTCAGGCAGAGTCTGACAGAATCTGCAACCTCCGGCGAAATACTGTACATTCCGATAACTGTTCCGCGGATTCCAAAGCAGATTCCCATAGCTGCAAGAGTTACCAGAAACTGAAGAATCAGGAAGTACTTGGCATATTTTTCTGCCCGCTTCAGATTGCCTCCGCCCATTTCATTGCCAAGAATAACAGCCGCTGCCGCACTGAGTCCCTGGAACAGAACAACCACAATATCCTGAATCGTTGTTGCAATGGTAATTGCCGCCACTGCATTGTCTCCCATTCGCCCATAAGCAAGGGAGTACATGGTAGTTCCCAGCCCCCACATAAACTCATTGGCAATCACCGGTCCCGTTGTCACAGCGAACTGTCTCAGGAATGCAGAGCTGTAGCCCCACATCTCCTTCACCCGGCATGCAAGAGGGGAACGGCTGATAACAGTTACTGCAAGAAGCGCTCCGCACTCCGTAATTCTGGCAATCAGCGTGGCAAGAGCCGCGCCGGGAGCCCCCATGGCCGGCGCTCCAAAATGACCGAAAATAAAAATATAGTTAAACAAAATGTTGATTCCAATGGTCATGCAGCTGATGATTACAGGAGCCTTTACTTTTCCCACTGCCCGAAGCATAGCCACATAGGTATTGGAAATGGCCGTGCAGGGATAGGAAAGAGACACTACCGCCAGATAGGCCGCTCCTACCGTAATGGAGCTTTGGCTGGTTGTAAAAATCCTCATAACCTCTTCCGGGCATATCTGCGCCGGAATCAGAAAGCACAGGGAGCCTGCCGTGGAAATCATAAGAGCCAGTCCCAGCACCTTCCTTATATTTTTCACATCATGATTCCCCCAGTACTGGGCTGCAAGAACCCCGGAACCACTGACAATTCCAAAAACAAGAAGGGAAAACACAAAAAACACCTTATTTGCCAGTCCGACTGCTGCTATGGAGGTTTCCCCCAGAGTACCTATCATCATGGTATCGACCAGATTTACAATCGTATTCAGCATGCCCTGCATGGCAACCGGAAATGCAATCGTCACCGCCTTTCCCAAAAAGCGCCGATCCCTCAGCATATTTCCTGTGTCCGTCAACATCTGCATCATTTTTCTTTCTGTACCTCTTTCTTTTTTCTTTCCGCATCAAAAAAGAAGCCCGCCCGCGAGCTTCTTCCGCTAAAAAGCGTTATTTTTCACTCTTATTCAGCCGCCTCTTCCCGGTCTCCCTCTCCCGGACCTTCTCCGGAATCATCGAAATCCCGGTCCTCCTCAGGAAGTCTTGTCACCCGGACAGAAGCAATCATTTTATTTTCCACCTTCAGCACGGAAAACAGATATCCCTGGTACTGAACCTCCGGCTTCTCCTCTTCGCCGGGTATCCGATCCAGCCTGGAAATCAAAAGTCCGTTAATCGTGTCGTAGTTATCCAGGTCTTCCTCAGGGAACTTCACTCCCAGCTCCTCCTGAGCATCCTCTAAAGGCGTCATGCCGCTCATGGTCAGGATACCGTCTGTTCCCCGAACAATAAACTGCTCGTCCTCATCGTACTCATCCAGAATATTTCCCACAATCTCTTCCAGAATGTCCTCCATGGTTACCAGTCCCGCCGTCTGTCCATATTCGTCAATCACGATTTCCATATGAATCTTCTGAGACTGCATTTCTTTAAACAGGGAATTGATATTGCGGGTTTCCGGAATAAAATGCGCAGGTCTGATCATCCCCGGAACCAGCTTGAGAGCCATCTGTGCCTCCTCGGGATTCTCTACATGGACCAGCACATCCCGGATATGTACCGTTCCGATAATGTCGTCCAGATCCTCGCCATATACCGGAAAACGGGAATTGCTTGCCTCTTTAAGAACAAACCGTGACGCCTCCCGCACAGTCATGGAACCGTCCAGCGCCACAATATTCTTCCTGTGAGTCATAATATCGCCGGCTTCTTTATCGTCAAACTCAAAGATGTTGGAAATCATCTCTGCCTCGCTGGATTCCAGAACCCCCTGCTCATGACCCTCGTTGACCATGGTTTTAATGTCTTCTTCTGTTACATTTTCTGCTTTTGATTTTCGATACCGCCAAATCAGGTATCCGGCAATTACTGCAATTGCCGCAGCTGCCAGGAAAATACCCGGATGCCCATAACCGTCGTCCATAGCTTTTTTGGAACTCCTTTTTCCTTTGAAAATAAATAATACGTAAATTATTGTACTAAATTTATTAATTTTCGTCAATGGCGAACTATGTAGGAGCAGGAAGCTCCAGGCTCACCATCAGCGCCAGATCCACCTTTTTCTGAAGTTCATCATCAATATGGCAGATTCTCTCCTTCAGTCTCTGCTTATCTATCGTCCTCAGCTGTTCTAAAAGAATTACCGAATCCTTCACCATGTCACATCTGCGGGTGTCCAGCTCCACATGGGTCGGCAGCTTCGCCTTGTTCATCTTTGAGGTTATTGCCGCGCAGATCACCGTTGGACTGTGTTTGTTTCCCACATCGTTCTGTATAATCAGCACAGGACGGACCCCGCCCTGCTCCGAGCCTACTACCGGGCGCAGATCCGCATAATAAATATCTCCTCGTCGGATAATCACAGTTTTCACACTCCGTCAATCTTATTTAGCAGTAGTATTGCCGTCTTTTGACCGGTGTATACCTTTCTGTGATTATTTTATGCGTCAGAAGGAATCCTGTTAATTCTGACTCTCTCCCAAAGTAAAATCCTCATATCTGTCATCAAAATAGTCCTTGGTTCCTACAACCTTCCCATTCTGATAATAAACCCGCGGAATCCGCTTGCCCAGGTCGCAGATCATTTCATAATGAAAACCTCCGCACAGCCCGGCCAGCTCCTCCACCGTAATCTCTTCTTCCTGATCTTTTCCGATCAGGGTAACCGGTGTCTCCTCCCGGACTCCCGGAATTTTCGTTACATCAACCATAAACTGATCCATACATACCCGGCCAAGAATCGGCGCTCTCCTGCCGGAAATCAGCACATATCCCGTTCCGGAAAGGCTTCTTGGATATCCGTCTCCGTATCCCACCGGAATGGTTGCCACCTTCATCGGCCGGTCCGCCACAAAGGTTCCCCCGTAACTGACTGCCTGACCAGGAAGAATTTCCTTTACATAGGTTACAAAGCTTTTCAGCCCCATAGCCGGTTTTAAGGGAACCCGGCTGCGATTCACTTCCTCTGACGGATACAGCCCGTATACAGAGATTCCTGCCCGGACCATGTCAAAGCCCATGTGGGGCAGGTCAATAATTGCAGCGCTGTTGGCGCAGTGTTTTATGGGTATCTCCACTCCCCGCTCTTTTAAAAGCTCTGTGAAATGAAGATAACGCTTTAACTGCTCCTCTGTTGAGGTTTTATCCTCTTCGTCCGCCCTTGCAAAATGTGTAAAAAGCCCTTCCACACAGATTCCTGGAAGACCTGCTATTTCTGCCGCCAGATCAGCGCCCTTTTCATCCGGAGTCATTCCGATTCTGCTCATTCCCGTATCCAGAGCCAGATGGATCGCTGCTGCAGTATGTCTGGATACTGCCAGTTGGGAAAGAGGCAGAGCCTGTTCCATGGTAAAAATGGCGGGGCGGATATCCCCGTCCAGCATTTCCTCATACCTGCTTTTATGAGTTACTCCAAGAATCAGGATTTTCTTGCGGATTCCATGACGGCGAAGCATCAATGCCTCCTCCAGAGTTGCCGCCGCATAGCCCTCTACATAAGGCTCCATTGCCATTGCTGACGGAACGGCGCCATGACCATAGCCGTCGGCCTTGACGACCCCCAGAATTCCCGTTCCGGGGGCCAGATTACGTTTCATGGATTCCATATTAAATCGAATTGCATCTAAATCAATGGGCGCATAAACCCGTGTATACTGCTTCATGATCGTTTCCTTCCTACTGCAAAATACAATCTGCCAGATTACCGGCAAGTACGCTGTGGTTTCCCCAGCGCTCTGCGGCCTTTTCCCCCGCCAGTCCGTGAATATATACCCCCAGGAAAGCAGCGTCTGTACATTCCAGGCCTCTTGCCAGAAGTCCGGCTATCACCCCTGTCAGCACATCTCCGGAGCCGGCCTTTGCCATGGCGCTGCAGCCGCTGGGATTCAGCCATACATTCCCGTCTTTATCTGCTGTAACAGTAGCTGCATCCTTCATCACACATACCACTCCGTACCGGCTGCTGTAAGCCCTGGCCGCCTGCACCGGATCCTCCTTCAGCTGTTCCACCGGGCAGGAGCACAGCCGCGCCATCTCGCCCATGTGAGGCGTAATCACAATATTTTCTGTAAAATACCGGGTCAGATAGGGGTGGGAGGCCACCGCATTCAGTCCGTCTGCATCCAGAACAATGGGAACAAAAGCATCTGCCAGAATCTGCTCCGCCAGAACACTGACATACGCTTCCTTTCCCAGTCCCGGTCCCAGCACAATCGCGTCAGCCCAGCGGCACTGTTTTTCCAGAAACAGCTTTCCCTCCTCTGTAGAAAGCTCTTCGGGATCATAGGTTTCTATAATCGCCTCCGGAAGCTGGCTTTGGAGAATTTCCCTGTTTTCCGGAACCGTAAGAATCTTTACCAGCCCTGCCCCGGTACGATAGGCAGCCAGACCGCTTAAATACGCAGCTCCGCACATACCGCGGCTTCCCGCAGCAATCAGTACCTTTCCAAAGGTTCCTTTATTTCCATCTGCCTGTCTGGCTCTCAGCCGTTCCAGGTCCGACAACTCCGGCACCAGTCCGTCCCATCCGGAAATTTTCAGGCTGTCTTCCGTAAACCCGATATCCGCCGTCCGAACCTGCCCTGCAAAGCTCCTGCCCGGATAGAGAATCAGGCCTGTTTTCTCAAATCCGAAGGTCACCGTCACATCTGCAGCCAGAGCAGTTCCCATCACCGCTCCTGTAGCAGAATGAATGCCGGAAGGAATGTCCACAGCTGCCACCCGGATCTTTCCTTCCAGCTTTTTCTCCTGAAGATATTCCAGAAGCCGGAAGCCGGATCCCTCCACCGGGCGGGAAAGCCCGATTCCGAAGACACCGTCAATCACCACAGGCCATCTTCCCTCTTCAAGCTCCTGCCTCCAGGCCGTCTCCCCCTTCTGCCCTTCCCGGACCACAGGAATCTGAAGATTCGCTGCAATCCTCTGCTGAAGCCGGTTTTCCTCCGTAGCATGATCGGGATTTCCCCACAAAAGGATCTTCACCTGATATCCCCAGCCCTTTAAAATACGGGCTGCCGCAGCTGCGTCTGCACCGTTATTCCCCATGCCGCAGACTGCCAGAATTCCGGATTTTCCTGCAGAACCGCAGGAATTCTGTCCGGATGCTTCCAGGTCTTTCCATCCGGATAAGAGGTTTTTTGCTTCTTCTGCCACTGCCAGAGCTGCCCGCTCCATCAGTACCACAGAGGGAATTCCTATTCTCTGAATTGTATCCTGATCAATCTTCTTCATCTGTGTACCTGTAACCGCATACCTCATATCCGCACCTCCTGAAATCCCCGTTTCCGATCATATACAAACTGCCGGCAGCCCAGGAAGCTTCCTTCCTGCCCGCCGGCAGTTGCCCTTGTTTTCTCCCTTAAATCACTGATTGTCATCTTCCTTCAGTGATTTTCCTGCTTTCAAGGCTGCCTTTTCCTGTTCCTTTGCTCTTTCCTTTTTCATACGATCCTCCAGGCTGCACACCCGGTAGGACAAACGCATCAGACTTTCAGAAAGATGCACGTTCTCAACAACCACATCCTCCGGCACGTTCAAGTCTACATGAGCAAAATTCCAGATAGCCTTAATTCCTGCCTTGACCAGACGCTCTGCAATCTCAGGCGCCTTTGTCTTGGGAATCGTCAGAGCAGCCATCTGAACATCATTATCCTTGATAAACTGTTCCAGATCATCGACTCCGCGAATCTCAATTCCCCGGACAACAAGACCTATCAGTCTGGGATTAATATCAAACATCCCCTTAATAATAAAGCCGCGTTTTTCAAAATTGGCGTAATTGGCAATCGCCTGACCCAGATTTCCCGCACCGATAATAATCATGTGATGCTGGCGGTCGATTCCCAGAATCTTTCCAATCTCCGTATACAGATACTTTACATTATACCCATAGCCCTGCTGACCGAATCCTCCAAAATTATTCAAATCCTGGCGGATCTGGGATGCAGTTACTTTCATTCGAACGCTCAGCTCATTAGAGGAAATCCGTTCCACTCCGGATTCCAGTAATTCTCCAAGATATCGATAATACCGGGGAAGCCGCGTAATCACAGCCTTTGATATTTCTCTTCCCTCCATGTTTGCCTACTCTCCTGTCTGTCACATATTCGGATGCTGAGCACCCTGTTCACCTATTTTATATTATACCTGCTCGTGATTTTCCTGTCAAATGTGTTTTCGTCATCTTTCGGGAATTCCTCCCTTTTTCCATAGAAAACAACGCCCCAAAGCACCGGTACGCAGAGCATAATCCCTGCCATGTAGCGAACAAGAATACAAGGTCCCGGGGCAAGGGATATCAGGTAGCCAAGCAAAATCCCTGCCGGCGTCAGCCACCGGTATCGTTTTCTTCCAATCAGAAGCCCTCCGCAGAGCACCACTGCCCAGGAGTAAAAAGAGGTATAAAAAGGAATAGAAAGCGCCGGAAGCTTTTCTTTCAGATTTTCATTCTGAAACCACAGATACCAGGGCTTGAGCACAGGAAGGCGGCTGTCCTGCCACACATAGGAAGACGGCTTCATCTCATAAGCCATATAGCAGCTGGAGTCTCCCCCCAGATACCAGAGTCCCATGGTATTTAAAAGCGTTGCCCTTACATATTCAGCAGGAAACTGCTGTCCCATACGAAGCCAGAGTCTGAAGAAATCCTCTTTTCCAGCCTCAAATTTTTCTTCCTGAAAACCGGTCTTCACCGGATCTGACACATAATATTTATAAGCCTCCAGGTTTTCTCTGGGAAGATAAACAGTAAGCTCTTCCTTCAGCTCCTCAGACAGCTCCGCCTCATGATACACATAGGTTCTTGCCATCTGCTGCATGGGAACGCTCAGCATCTCTGCCACACTTCCCCTGGAAGCGTGAAGCGCCCGCTCCAGTCCCGAATTTACCCCTGCACTTCCTGCTATAGAAAGACAGAGAATCAGGCTTAACCCCGGAAGAAACCCTCCTCTTCTCCCTTTGAGCCTCATAACAAACCATACGGTCATCATACAAAAGACCGTAAGCAAAAGCCCGTAGGAAGCATTGTTTCGAAAGATTCCCATGAGAACAGCCGCTGCCAGAAATCCTGCCAGAGCCTTTCCACGGTATATCCTCTGCATTTTTGTCATATCACAGACGCAGACAAATACCACCAGAAAAAGGCCGCCGAATATGGTATCCTTTGTTGTACTGATTCCAAGCACCTGGAAAAACGGGAAGAAAAGATAAAAAGCCGTCACCGCCGCCCGTATTTTCCGGGGAAGCCCCCATTTTGCAAGAAACGCTGCGGCAAAAGCCATACAGCCGGTCAGAATTCCCGTCTGCAGCAGGGACTGCAGCGCCAGACCTGCATTGTAGCTGCCAAACAGCGTATTTCCCAGCTCGAACAGCCATCCGCACAGATAAGTGTGCAGAAGCGGGTGGTGTGTGCTGTAATCTCCTGTCCAGTACATATCCCACTGCCAGGTCATGTCATAACAGTACAGCCCCGGATAAAATGCCAGAAAACAGGGCAGATATCCCAGGAAAAGGAGAATCCAGCTCTTAAAAAATACAGACAGGATACCCTTCTTATCCCTTTTGAAGCAGGCTTCTTCTGTCGGAAGAAACGTCTCCAGCCTGAAAAGAAACGGTTCCAGATAAGCAGAAAGAGCCACGGCAGTAAATACAGTCCAGGCCCAGCTCTGCCAGCTGTCCAGATATACCTGCTTTTCTGCTGCAGTCAGAAGCTGCGCCCCCTCCGCGGCCTTTCCGAAAACTCCTGCTTCCGTCAAACGCAGTCCTGTTCCCAGAAGCTCTGTGAAGCAAAGCATTGCTGACAGAAGCTGCGCCCAGAAAGCCAGGCAGCGGTTCTCTTTCCAGTCTTCTGCCATGCGGCCAATGAGAAAAAAACCTGCCCCGAACAGAAAAACAGACAGGAGACTTTTAGGAAACAAAAGCATATCTGACAGCCCCGTCTGCCCTGCCATGCGGCTGAGCCCATACACAGCCGCCCACGCCCAGAGAAGCTTCAGAATCAAAAAAACTCCTCTGTCGCTTTTCTTCCGGCTTTTTTTATTTTGATTTTCCAATATCATAGTTTTCATCATCTCTTAATTTTTTCCTGTACATCTCGCATGCAATCTGAAGGCGGAATTCAAATTCCTGCTTGTGCTTCTGAATAATGGTCTGCAGAATCATTCCTGCAAACAGGGATAACACAGCTGTAATCGCGCAAAAGCCGCACATCATCAGTGTAGGGAATTGGGGAACCAGCCCCGTTTTCAGATATTCCTTCACAATCGGCACAAAAAACCAGGAGGAAATCAGCAGAAGAATCAGAGCAATCATACTGAAAAATCCCAGGGGCTTATAATCCCGGTAAAGCTTTCCTATGGTTTTCATTACCCGCATTCCGTCAGAAAAAGTATTTAATTTGGAAACGCTTCCCTCCGGACGATCCCGGTAATCAATGGGAATGTTTTTCAAAGCCATATTTTTATCTACCGCGTGAATGGTCATTTCTGTTTCAATTTCAAACCCTCTGGAAAGCACCGGAAAGGTTTTAACAAAAGCATAGCTGAATGCTCTGCATCCTGTCATTACATCTTTGATATCGCTTCGAAAAAGGCTGTTGATAGCTGACCGGACCATAGAGTTTCCTACATTGTGAAAGGGTCTTTTATTTTCTGCAAAGTAGGTAGAGGACAGACGATCTCCAATTACCATGTCTGCCTGCTCCTCTAAAACCGCCTTTGCCATGGCCGGTCCGCATTCTGCCGGATAGGTGTCATCTCCGTCTACCATAATATAGCATCTGGCATCAATTTCCCGGAACATTCTCCGGATCACATTGCCCTTTCCCTGCTGATGCTCATAACGCACCACAGCCCCTGCCTGTCTGGCAATCACATCTGTGCTGTCTTTGGAATTGTTGTCATATACATAAACCACTGCCTCCGGAAGAGCGCGCTTCCAGTCTTCTACCACCTTTGCAATGGTACAGCTTTCATTGTAGCAGGGTATCAGTACAGCAATCTTGTCCATATTTCCTCTCCTGTACGCCCAAAAAGCCCTCCGGAAACCTGTATTCCCGGAGGACTTTTTTAGTTTCATATTTGTCTGTTCTGTCCAGACCAGTCTTGTTTCTTATACAATCTTGCGAATCCAGCCTTCCGGCGCTTCTACCGTACCCATCTGAATTCCGGTCAAAGTTTCATACAGCTTCTTTGTAATCGGTCCCATCTCCGTCATTCCGCTGGGGAAGCAGATTTCCTTACCGTGATCCACAACCTTTCCAACAGGAGAAATCACCGCTGCAGTTCCGCACAGGCCGCACTCGGCAAAATCTGACAGCTCGGAAAGCTTCACCGGTCTCTGAGTGACCTTCAGACCAAGATAATGCTCTGCCACATAAACAAGAGAACGTCTGGTAATAGACGGCAGAATCGAATCGGACTTGGGAGTTACCACCTCATTGTCCTTGGTTACAAACAGGAAGTTTGCGCCTCCTGTCTCCTCTACATAGGTTCTGGTAGCAGGATCCAGGAACATGTTCTCATCATATCCTGCTGCGTGGGCAGTCACATTGGCGTGAAGGCTCATGGCATAGTTCAGACCTGCCTTTACATGACCGGTTCCATGAGGAGCCGCACGGTCAAAATCGCTGACACAGATGGTCAGAGGCTTTGCGCCTCCTTTAAAATACGGACCTACCGGAGTTCCAAACAGACGGAACTGATATTCGGTTGACGGCTTTACACCAATCACCGGTCCGGATGCAAACATATAAGGTCTCAGATAAAAGGTTGCTCCGCTTCCGAATGGCGGAACCCATGCCGCATTGGCTTTTACCACCTGATCCACTGCCTCCAGGAAACGCTCCTTCGGGAACCGGGGCATTTCCAGACGGGCGCAGGAATCCATCATGCGCTCTGCATTCAGATCCGGCCGGAACGTAACAATACTTCCGTCTTCTGTGGTATAAGCTTTCAGTCCTTCAAAACATTCCTGACAATACTGAAGAATTCCGGCGCATTCATTGATCACCACGTTGGAGTCTGCTGTCAGACCGCCCTCATCCCAGCTTCCGTCTTTATAATTGGCTACATATCGCATATCTGTCGGCATATAGCTGAATCCGATGTTGCTCCAGTCCAGATTTTTTTTCTCCATCACTGTTCCTCCATTCCACAGGTAAGCCATTCTTCTGATACACTTTTGGCCCGCCTGTTTCCAAATTCGTATTAAACAACATTATATCCCCTATATGATGTAAAATCAATGACTGTTTTTTATTTTCTATATGCCATTCTGTCATGGCTGTCATAACTGGGGCCGGTTATTTCAGCCGTTCTTTGTATTCCCGCTCCACTTCCCGGCGCTGATCCTTTTTCGCAATATCAGCCCGTTTGTCATAGAGCTTCTTACCACGGGCAAGCCCGATCTCTACCTTTACCAGGCTGCCTTTAAAATAAACCTGAAGGGGAACCAGGGTAATGCCTTTTTCCCTGATTTTTCCCTCCAGCTTGTCAATCTCGCTTCGATGAAGCAGAAGCTTTCTGGGACGGAGGGGATCCTTATTAAAAATATTGCCCTTCTCATACGGATTGATGTGCATTCCGTAAACGTAAACCTCTCCCTTGTCAATACGGACAAAGGCCTCCTTAATGCTGCAGTGTCCCATGCGGATGGACTTTACCTCAGTTCCGAATAACTCAATTCCGCACTCAATTTTGTCGTCAATAAAATAATCATGCCAGGCCTTTTTGTTGTTGGCCACCAGCTTTACTGAATCTTTCATCTTATTATTCCTCCCTGTTTTCCTCCTCTGCCGGAAGAAAATCGACAGTCCTGGTCAGTTTGTCCGTTCCCGCAACAACAACCCGGAGCTTCTGCCCCAGGCGGAACGTCCGCCCGCTCATTTCGCCTTTCAGCTCCATTCTGCTTTCATCAAACAGATAGTAATCGCCCTGAAGGCTGCTTACATGAACCAGTCCCTCTACGGTATTGGGCAGCTCCACATAAAATCCCCAGTTTGTTACACCGGAAATCACACCCTCATATTCTCTGCCAATCCGTTTTGCCATATATTCACATTTTTTCATCTTAATGGTTTCCCGCTCCGCCTCCTCTGCCCGCCGCTCTGCTGCGGAACACTGGACAGACACGCCGGTCAGGATCCTGTCATAGTGGGACAGCCTCTTTTCTGTCAGATTTCCGTGAAGATTTTCCTTAATAATCCGGTGAATCTGCAGGTCCGGATACCGGCGGATCGGTGATGTAAAATGGGTGTAATACTTGGCCGCCAGACCGAAATGGCCGCTGCATACAGGCATATATTTGGCCTGCCGCATAGAACGAAGAGTCAGACGGCTAATCAGCGCCTCCTCCTCGCTTCCTTCTATTTTTTTCAGAAGCTTCTGAATCTCCTTGGGGTGAACCTCCCCCTGCTGGGTGCGGATGGTATAGCCAAAGTTGTTAATAAACAGTCCCAGCCGCTTCATCTTTTCCGGATCCGGAGTGTCATGAGTCCTGTATAAAAACGGAACCTCCTGCCAGAAATAATCCTCTGCAACCGTCTCATTGGCCATCAGCATGAAATCCTCAATAATCCGCGTGGCCGCATTGCGCTCATAAGGACGAATCTCCACCGGTCTGCCTTTTTCATCCAGAATAATTTTTGTCTCCGGAAAATCAAAATCAATGGAGCCTCTCTGATACCGTCTCTCCCTGAGAATATCTGCCAGCTCCTTCATCAGCATGAACATCTCAACAAAATCCCGGTACTCTTCCATGGTTTCCGGATCCTGATCCGTAATCACCGCATTGACTGCCGTGTAGGTCATGCGGCGATCTACCTGAATCACGGTTTCTGCCACCTCATGACCCAGAACACGTCCCTGGAAATCCAGATCCATAATGCAGCTTAGGGCAAGACGATCCGTTCCCTCATTCAGAGAACAGATTCCGTTGGACAGCTTGTGCGGCAGCATGGGAATCACCCGATCCACCAGGTAAACACTGGTTCCCCGGCGGAGCGCCTCCTGATCCAGGGGACTGTTCTCTCTCACATAATGACTCACGTCTGCAATGTGGACACCCAGCCGGTAACCATAGGATTCCCGGCTGATGGTGATGGCATCGTCCAGATCCTTTGCATCCTCACCATCTATGGTTACGGTCTGCCAGCTGCGGATATCCTTTCTCCCCTGCATTTCCTCCGCTGTCACCTCATCCGGGATCCGGCTTACCTCATCCATCACCTCCGGCGGGTATTCCTCAGGAATACCATAGGCCTTTACAATCGAAAGAATATCGGTACCCGGATCGTTGACGTGACCGATAATTTCCGTCACCCTTCCCTCCGGTTTTTTCCGGACTCCGCCGAAGCTGGTCAGTTTTACCACAACCTTATGCCCGGTAACGGCTCCCATATCTTCTCCCTCCGGTATGAAGATATCAGTGGCAATTTTCTGATTATCCGGAATCACAAACCCGAAATGCCTGTTTTTCTGGTAATATCCCACCAGGGTTTCATTGGCCCTCTCCAGGACACGAATCACCGTGCCTTCCGGTCTGCGCCCCGGTCTGGCCGGTTCTGCCGTAATCTGCACCCTGTCGCCGTGCATGGCATCCCCTGTCTGATCCGCCGGAATATAAATATCCTGCTGTCCGTCCTCCGGAACAACAAAGCCAAAGCCTCTGGAGCTTCCTGAAAAAATACCGGTCAGAATCTTCTTTTCCGGACGGCCGTATTTGCCGCGCCTGGAAAGAACGATCTTTCCATCTGCAATCAGGGCGTCAAGAACCTCTTTGAGTTCCTCACGCCGTTCTCTCGGCACGTTCAGCAGCATGGAAAGCTCCTTCAGCTTCATAGGCACATAGGAAGAATCCTCCATCAGCGCCAGCAGACTTTCTTTCCTTTCTTTTAATGCTTCTTCTGTCATAAAATCTCCTTTTGTCACGTTCTCTTTGATGCATAAAAATACTACTGCTCCGGACGGATTTCCCCGTGAAATGATAAAAGCACCCTTGCTGTGTCCAAGAGTGCTTCTTCCATCCCTACAGTAAATTCAAAACAATTGCCAGTACCATAAATGCAACAGCTGCAAAGGTGGTAAACTTCTGCAGATTGCCTTCCATGGAACGTCCTTTGTTTTTTCCCCAGTAAGTATCAGCCATTCCGCTGATTGCGCCAAGGCCTGCTGATTTTCCTTCCTGAAGTAATACAACCACGGTCAAAGCCACACATATCAGAATAAAAATCACGGATAAGATAATCTTTAACATAAGAACGATACCTCCTAATAGTCAAACACCATTAGTTTAGCATACTTCTTTTGAAAAAACAAGCCTTTTTCCCTTCACTTCCTCCTCAATCCTGAGCAGTCTGTTGTATTTTGCAACCCGCTCAGACCGGCAGGGAGCGCCGGTTTTAATCTGACCGCTTCCCGCTGCCACCGCCAGATCCGCCAGAAATGTATCCTCTGTCTCTCCTGAGCGGTGGGAGACAATCGTCCGGTATCCGGCAAGCTTTGCCATTTCCATGGCTTCCAGGGTTTCCGTCAAAGTTCCTATCTGATTCATTTTTATTAAAACGGCATTAGCCGCGCCTTCCCGGATTCCTTTTGAAAGACGATCTGTGTTTGTAACAAAAAGATCATCGCCTACCAGCTGAATCTTTTTTCCCAGCACTCTGGTTAACAGCTTCCAGCCCTCCCAATCCTCCTCTGCAAGGCCGTCTTCAATAGAGCATATCGGGAAATCCTCTGTCAGCTTTCGAAAGTATTCTACCATTTCTTCCGATGACCGGCTTACAGTTCTCTGGCTCATCCGGCTCTCTCCCGGAAAAACATACCTTCCCGTCCCGCTGTCGTACAGTTCACTGGCCGCAGCATCTATGGCAAAGAAAAAGTCCTTTCCCGGTTCATAACCGCCTGCCAGAACCGCATCCGTCAGGCAGGTCAGAACCTCCTCTGCATTCTTAAAATCCGGAGCAAAACCGCCTTCGTCGCCTACTGCGGTACTGCAGCCCCTTGTTTTCAGCAGTGTTTTAAGTGTGTGATACACCTCCGAGCACATCTTCAGTCCCTCTGCAAAGCTTTCCATTCCAACCGGCATGATCATAAATTCCTGAAGATCTACCGTATTGTCTGCATGGGCGCCCCCGTTCAGCACATTCATCATCGGCACCGGCATCATTCTTCCATTCAGTCCCCCCAGATGACGATAAAGAGGAATCCCCTGCTGGGCTGCGCAGGCCCTGGCCGCTGCCAGAGATACGCTCAAAACAGCATTGGCCCCCAGCCTTTCTTTATTGGCAGTTCCGTCTGCCTCCCGCAGGAGGCGGTCAATCTCCCACTGGTAAAAAGCATCCCGGCCGCGCACTGCATCTGCCAGAACCGTGTTTACATATTCCGCTGCTTTCTTTACCCCTTTTCCATGATAACGCGGTCCCCCGTCCCGCAGCTCTGCCGCTTCAAATTTGCCCGTAGAAGCGCCGGAAGGAACGGATGCCCGTCCTGCTCCGCCGCCCTTTAAATATACCTCCGCCTCCAGAGTAGGATTTCCCCTGGAATCCAGGATCTCCCGTCCGTACACACCTGCTATTTCATAATCATGCCTCATAAAAAATGGCCTCCTTACCTTAGAATCACTTCTAACGTAAGGATAGCCATTTTATGCTGCAATTATGCTCTCAGCTGGATTCCCATGCCTTCTAAGCCATTTAAAATCTTCTTCATTACTGCATTTACCTCATCATCGGTCAGAGTATGATCCTTTGCCCGGAAGGTAATGGAGTATGCAACGGACTTATGTCCGGCCAGAATCTGAGCGCCTTCATAAATATCGAACAGCTTGTAGCTTTCCAGAATCTTTCCGCCCCGCTGCGCAATAATATCTTCAATCTGTCCAACCAGAATCTCCTTGGGAACTACCATACTGATATCACGGGTGGTTGCCGGATATTTTGCCAGTCCCTCGTATTTCCAGTCGAAGCTTACGAAAGGAACAACAGCCGGCATATCAAGAACAGCCACGTAAACCCGCTCGCCAATCTTGTAGTTGTCAGCCACCTCCGGATGTACCTCACCAAGATAGCCCAGCTTTACTCCCTCGTAGACAATATCAGCCTTACGGCCGGGATGCAGGTAAGGACGTTCACAGGAAGGATCATAGTGTACCTTCTTTGTCATACCCAGCTTGTCAAACAGCTCCTCTACCACACCCTTCATGGTAAAGAAATCTCCCTCTCCGTACATACCCAGGGTAAACTGAACCCGCTCGTCCGGCAGCTCTGTCAGAGGAAGAGACTTGGGCAGATATACCTTTGCCATCTCAAACAGCTTTACATCTTTGTTCCGGCGGTTGTAGTTGGTTGACAGAGAAGTCAGCATACCGTTTAAAGGCAGGGTTCTCATCACACTGAAATCCTCGCCCAGAGGGTTGGAAATCTCAATGGTGCTGCGCAGACTGGAATCTGCCGGGATCAGAAGCTTATCAAACACCTTCGGACTCTCAAAGGAATAGGTCATGCTCTCGCTGAAGCCGGAGAACATCGCAACCTCTTCTGCAATATCTTCGATCCGGCCCTCAAAGGAAATCCGTCCTGTTGTGGACTCACCGGAAGGAAGAGTTGTGGGAATCTTATCGTATCCATACATTCTGGCTACTTCCTCTGCCAGATCTGCCATGCAGTGAATGTCCTGACGGAAGGTGGGCGCAACCACCTCCTGGGTTTCCTCATCAAATCCAAGACCGAGAATCCGGAAATATTCCTTCATGGTTTCCGGGGCAATGTCTGTTCCCAGCAGATTATTGATTTTTTCCGGATTGAAGGCCACTCTGGATTCTTCCCGCTTCTCAGAGTAAACGTCAATCAGACCACCAACCACCTCACCGGCGCCCAGCTCTTCTACCAGCTGGCAGGCACGGTTTACTGCCTCATAGGCGGTATTGGGATCCAGTCCCTTCTCATATTTTCCGGAAGCATCGGTACGCAGTCCAAGGCGCTTTGCAGACAGACGGATGTTGGTTCCGTCAAAGCAGGCGCACTCAAATACCATGGTCTGCACATTGTCCGTAATTTTAGAGTTTTCACCGCCCATAATACCGGCAATGCCCACTTCCTTTTCGCCGTCATTGATCATTAAGATATTGCTGTCCAGGTTTCTCTCCTGTCCGTCCAGAGTCTGGAAGGTTTCTCCATCCTGAGCGCACTTCACAACGATTTTATGTCCGGCCAGCTGATCATAATCAAACGCATGCATGGGCTGTCCGTACTCTTCCATAATGTAGTTGGTAATATCTACAATATTGTTAATAGGACGGATTCCGCTTGCAGCCAGTCTTCTCTGCATCCATTCCGGTGACGGAGCCAGATTAATATTTTTTACCATTCTTGCACAGTAACGGCTGCACAGCTCCGGATTTTTCACCTCTACCTGAAGGTAATCATGAATATCCTCGCTGTTTCCCGTTTCTTTCACTACCGGAGGATAAAACTCCTTGCGGAAAGCTGCTGCTGCTTCTCTTGCAATACCGATTACGCCGTAGCAGTCTACACGGTTGGAAGTAATCTCATACTCAAATACTGTATCATGAAGACCCAGAACCTCAATGGCATCTGCGCCCACCGGAGCATCTTCCGGAAGAATGTAGATTCCGCTTTCCGGAGCCAGGGGATACATATCCCGTGAGGAACCTAATTCCTCAATGGAACACATCATTCCGTAAGAATCGATTCCGCGGAGTTTTCCTTTCTTGATTTTAATTCCATTCTCCGGAAGGGGACCGCCGTCGTGACCGCCTGCCACCTTACCTCCGTCCAGAACAACAGGAACCTTGTCTCCTTCCTTTACGTTGGGAGCGCCGGTTACGATCTGGATGGTTTCATTTCCCACATCCACCTGGCAGATAATCAGCTTATCTGCGTCCGGGTGTCTTTCAATTTTCAGAATCTGTCCTACTACAATCTTCTCCAGATTTTTATCAAGACAGGTATATCCTTCTACCTTTGTTCCAATCAGGGTCATTGCGTCTGTATACTCCTGGGGAGTTACATCCAAATCAGGAACATATGCCTTTATCCATGACAATGCTGTGTTCATGTCTCTATCTCCTTTTGATTATCTCTCTTATTTCACCGGCTCACTCATTAAAACTGCTTTAAGAAACGAATATCGTTTTCATAGAGGAGACGCATATCGTCAATCTCATATTTCAGGAGGGCAATTCTCTCCAGACCTACGCCGAAGGCAAAGCCTACATATTCTTCCGGATCGATTCCGCACATTTCCAGTACATGGGGATGTACCATACCGCAGCCCAGAATCTCAATCCAGCCGGAGCCTTTACAGAAACGGCAGCCCTTGCCGCCGCACTTAAAGCAGCTTACATCCATCTCTGCGCTTGGCTCGGTAAACGGGAAATGATGGGGGCGGAATTTTACCTTTGTTTCCTCACCAAACATTTCCTTTGCAAATTCTGCCAGGGTTCCCTTTAAGTCTGCAAAAGTAATGTGCTTGTCAATAACCAGTCCCTCTACCTGATGGAAGGAGGGAGAATGGGTTGCATCTACCTCGTCGGAACGGAATACACGGCCGGGAGCAATCATACGGATCGGCAGCTTGCCCTTTTCCATAACACGGGCCTGTACCGGAGAGGTCTGGGTACGAAGCACAATGTCCTTGCTGATATAAAAGGTATCCTGCTCATCCTTAGCCGGATGATTGGCCGGAATATTCAGTTTGGTAAAGTTATACTCATCATACTCAATCTCCGGACCTTCTACAACCTCATAACCCATACCGATAAAAATACGCTCTACTTCTTTCAGAGCCACCATGTTGGGATGGCTGTGGCCGATATTTGCCTTCTTTGCAGGAAGGGTAACGTCAATAACCTCTTTCTTCAGCTGCTCCTCACGGGCTTTTGCCGCAAGAGCAAGACGGGTTTCTTCTAATTTCTCCTCCAGAAGTGCGCGAACCTCATTGACCATCTGTCCTACCTTGGGACGCTCCTCCGGCGCTACATTTTTCATGCTCTTCAAAACACTGGTCAGTTCACCCTTTTTTCCCAGATATGCTACCCGGATATCATTTAAGGTTTCCAGCGCATCAGAAGCCTCAATCCTGGCCAAAGCCTCTGATTTGATTTTCTCTAACTGCTCTTTCATGGTTTCCTTCCTTTCTCTTTATACTAAATGCAATGCAGGCCGCCCCATGGCGATTCTTGCAGAGTGTTTTTATGTCATAGGACGAACTTTCCTATGACATAAAAAAATCCCTCTGCAATGACCACATTGCAAAGGGACGATTCTCATAAACCGCGGTACCACCCATATTCCTGCTGCTTTTGCTCTGAATGAATCTGCAGCAGACACTTTGTTGTGCGTAACGTGCACCCTCCGTCACAGCCTACTTTCCTGATATCAGTTCTCCTTATGGAATCATATCCGGCCTTCAGCCATGCAGCTCCTGTGGGAATTTCGCAATTCTGTCTGAACGGAAAGAGGCTTTCAGCCGGTGACCTCTTCTCTCTGGCAGGAAACAGAACGCTACTGAACACATTCATTGCCTTTGTTATTTCTTTTGGAAATCTATGTTATATTCTAGCCATCAAAACAGGAAAAGTCAAGCCTTTTTCTTACGGTTCCGTTTTTTCCTGCTCCAGCAGACGTCCTTCTTCCTTAATCCGTTCGATAATATCCATGTAGTTTTTACAGAATTCGTTGTAAATCGGAGTGACCGCAGCCTGGAACCGCGCCTTTTCCGCTGCGCTCAGCTCAATAACCACACAGCCGTTTTTGCGGACAATATCTTCCGAATTGCGGGAACGATCCTCCCATAAGGTCCGCTCATACCGGGCAGATTCTTCCGCGCACTGACAAATCATCTCCTGATCCTCTGCCGTCAGGCATTCCCAGGTAACGCGGGAGGCAAGCTGAACCTCCGGAACACGGGAGTGCTCATCCTCCGTATAATATCCTGCCACTTCCTCATGATTCATGGACTCGTAAGACGGCCAGTTATTCTCCGCAGCGTCAATTTCATCTGTCTGAAAGGCGGAATACACCTTATCATAATCCAGAGGAACCGGAATTGCCCCCAGAAGCTGCACCATGCGCTCCATCAAAGCAGAATCCTGTACGCGGACCTTCATTCCCTTCATGTCCTCCAGCCTTTCAATGGGTTTTCCGGAGCTGTAAAAATTTCTGGCTCCTGCATCATACCAGGACAAGGCCACCAGATTAAACCCCTGAAAAGAATCCAGAAATTCATCCCCGATCTCCCCCTCCAGAACCCGCCACATATGCTCGGAGCCGGTATAAAGATAAGGCATCTGAAGCACATTCAGCTTGGGAATCCGATCTCCCAGCGAGGAAAGCGAAACTCTTGCAAAATCAAGCCCACCGAACTGCAGCTGCTCTACGACACTCTGCTCCGCTCCCATTTCTCCTCCGGCCTTTACCTGAATCCGGATACGGCCTCCGGAACGTTCCTCCACCAGTCTGGCAAAATAATATGCGCCCTGCGTTGTGGGATAGTCCTCCGGCTGATTTTCTGCATAAGTCAGCACATATTCCGGAACCTTTTCATTTTCCGTCCTCTCACTCCTGCCGCCGCAGGCAAATAATAAAAACGCTGCTCCCGCAGCCAACAGTGCAATCGTTTTTTTCACTGAAATTCTCCTTTCCCATATTTCCTTTGTCACTCTGTCAGGCAGTCAGAGCCCCTTGATCTGGCTGTCTGACAGAATGACAAATCAGGCATTAACGAAAATGTTAATGCCTGACTGTATTCTCTTATATGCAAATCATTTCTTCCCTTAGCTGAGCAGAGCCGGAAGTCCAAGGCTGATAGCCGGAACAAAGGTAATCAGCAGCAGGGTAATAATCATACACAGGTAGAATGGCAGAGTTGCCTTTACTACCTTCTCCATCGGAACCTTTGCAACTGCAGAACCGATGAACAGAACTGCTCCTACCGGAGGAGTCAGAAGGCCGATACCACAGTTTAATACTACCATGATACCAAACTGAACCGGATCGATACCGATAGAGGTTGCAATCGGAAGCAGGATCGGGGTTGCAATCAGGATAATCGGAGCCATATCCATGATACATCCCAGAACCAGAAGAATCAGGTTCAGCAGCAAAGCCAGAATAATCGGGTTGCTGGTCAGACCGGTAATTGCATTTGCAGCCAGATCCGGTACATGAAGTCTGGTCAGGCAGTATCCGAAAATACTGGAGGTTGCAATCAGGATCAGTACGATAGACAGAGTGTCCACACAATCCTCCAACACTCTCCATACGCCCTTCCAGTCAAGACCCTTGTAAATAAATACGCTGACAAGCAGGCTGTAGATAACTGCAACTGCTGCAGACTCGGTTGCGGTAAATACACCGCCTACTACGCCGAATACTACAATAAGAACAGCTGCCAGAGCCCAGAAGGAAACGCTTAACTGCTTCAGCAGGTTGGACATGCTGAACTTTTCACCCTTCGGATAGTTTCTCTTTACAGAAATGATATAGGAACCAATCATCAGGGAAGCTGCCAGAAGCGCACCCGGCAGATATCCGGCCAGGAACAGGCTTCCTACAGAAATACCGCCTGCGGTGGTTGCATAAATAACCATGTTATGGCTCGGCGGAACCAGAAGACCCTCACAGGAGGAGGTAATGGTAACAGCCGTTGAGAAATCAGCGTCATATCCCTGGTCAACCATCATCGGAATCAGGATGGAACCAAGAGAAGCCGTATCTGCAGATGCAGAACCGGAAATACCGCCGAAGAAATAAGATGCTACGATATTTACCATAGCCATACCGCCGCGCATCCAGCCTACACATGCATTTGCCAGAGCAATCAGCTTTTCAGAAATACCGCCGGAGCCCATCAGACAGCCCATGGTAATAAAGAACGGTACTGCCATCAGGCTGAAGGAGCTGATTCCTTTTACCATCTGCTGACAGATGGTTGTCAGAGGCAGTCCCTGGCTTAACAGGCACAGAACAGAAGAAAGTGCAACTGCATAAGCAATGGGGAACCGCAGCATGACCATAATAAAGAAGCTTGCAAGCAAAATAGCAATTGCCATAGTTTCAGTACTCATAGATTATGCCTCCTCCTTTACAAAGAAAACTTTAATGTGATTGTAAAGAGCCTCCAGTTCGAAAATCAGCATGGCAACGCCTGCCAGCGGAACCGGGAAGTACATCCAAAATCTGGATACCTTCGGCATACTTACATAGGTACCTTTTGAACCGATGCCGGATGCATACTTCCAGCCAACGGTAATCATAATAACAGCCAGGATCAGCACTGCCAGATCGGCAATGACGTCCAGAATTTTCACAAGAGTTTTCGGTAAATACGGATCCAGAGCAGTCATACGGATATGAGCGCCTCTGCGGATTGCAAGTGCTGCTGAAAGCACTGCCATATAAGACATACAGGTCAGAACTACCTCTTCACTCCATGCCGGATCCGGGATAAACGGAATGTAGCGGCCTGCTACGGACATACTGGTAATCAGAATATCTGCAATCAGAAGAATCTTACAGATAAACATAACTACTTTGTAGGTAATGTCATAGGCCGGTTTGATCTTATCGATCTTTTCAAAAATTGCTGGCATAATTTTTGTCCCCTTTCAAAACTCAGGGCACAGAGGCAGTACCTAAACCGCTCTGTGCCCGTCATCTTCATTCCCTAACACATACGCTTCAATTAATATTTAATTATTACCTGATACTGCGTAATACTGGCTGGAATTAGTCTGCCAGATCCAGAATCTGCTGATACAGTTCTGCCTGATCTGCAGTGTTCTCATCGATAACTGCCTTACAAGCATCTTTCCAAGGAGCCTTGTCCTCAACCTCGGTAACAGTTACGCCGTCAGCCTTCAGCTGCTCCAGAACCTCGTTCTCTTTGTTCTCAGAGTTTGCACGGTTGTTCTCAGAAGCATATTTTCCAGCCTCCATCAGGATAGCCTGCTGATCCTCGGTCAGCTTGTCCCAAGCCTCGTCGGTGATGATAACCTGAACAGCACCCAGGGTGTGTCCATCCAGTAACAGATGCGGAGCTACCTCCGGGAAAGCGTTGGAGTAGTAGTTTGCGATCGGCTGCTCAGCAGCATCTACTACGCCGGTCTGCAGTGCAGAATACAGCTCGTTCATGGAAACAACAGTTGCGTTAGCGCCCAGTCCGGAAACCATACCGGTCATAACCGGGTCGTTGGATACACGGATCTTTAAGCCGCTTAAATCTTCCAGCTTGGTTGCCGGATTTACAAAGAAGAAATGACGGAAGCCTTCTTCACCGTAGTACAGACCTCTTACGCCCAGGCCCAGATCAACCGGCTCGGTCAGGAATTCCTGTGCCAGATCGCTGGTAGCGAAGTTCCAGAAATGTGCACGATCCTGGAAGGTATACGGAATAGAAAGAAGCATGGACTTCTTAGCACCGTAGCTGTTCAGTGCGAAAGCGGAGATACGGGACATATCGATGGTGCCGCCGCCGCCCAGCATGGTATCCAGAACGTCGTTCTCAGAACCAAGAACACCGCTGGCCTGAACGTCGATGGTGATCTTGCCGTCAGACAGTTCTTCTACTTTGGTCTTGAAATCGGTAGCCATCTGGCCAACGATGGTATCAAGCGGGTTAACCTCTGCATATACCAGAGTTACTTCCGGCATATTGGCAGTGTCGTATGCACCAGCCTCAGCTGCTTTGGTCTCGCCCTCAGCTGCCTCGGTTTCTTCCTTGGCTGCCTCAGTAGCTGCCTCGGTTGCTGCTGCTGTGGTTGCTGCAGTGGTCTCCTCAGCCTTCTTAGAACCGCAGCCTACCAGAGAACCTGCTACCATTGCTGTGCAAAGTACTGCGCTTACAATTCTTTTTTTCATTTTTTGTTTCCTCCTCTTGATCTTTTTAACGTTCAAACACGTTATCTTTATAATAAATTAATATTGCCAAAATAGAAAGGGTAATTTTTTGTGAATCATAGTATATTTTTACCCCATATGGGTTTTCATTTTATGCATGTCACACAAAACCGTCAAAAACCCGCTTTTTTCAAAAGCAGCTCTGTCCGGTAATCCGTAGGGCTCTGTCCGGTAATCCGCTTAAACACCTTGGCAAAATAATTGGCATCGCAGTATCCCACTGCCTTTCCGATTTCCTTTACATTCACGGTTGGCTGGCCCAGCATTTTCTTCGCCGTCTCCACCCGGTATTCTGTCAGGTAGGAAGTAAAATTCTGCCCGAAGCACTGCTTAAACAGCTTGCAGAAATAGGCCTCTGAATAATTCATCCGGCGGGCCAGATCCTGCATGGACAAATCCTCCATGTAGTGTGACTGGATATAGTCTGTTATCATATCCATCACCGCAGAAAGTCTCACCCCTTCTGCCTCAATATCCTGTCCTCCGCTGCTTTCCCCGTTCTTTTCACGTCCGGCTTCCTCGTTTCTGTCCTCCTGATTTTCCGGCAGCTCCCCTTCTTCGTTCCGGGCTGCTGTCCTGGATTCTGCAGCCGCTTCCCGCTCGCAGACTATCCGCATTGCCTCCTCCACTACCAGAAGAAGCTCGTTTTCCTCATAGGGCTTTAAAAGATAATCCAGTGCGCGGACGGTTATCGCCTTTTTTGCATAAGAAAACTCATCAAAAGCTGTCAGAAAAACAATACAGCAGTCCCTGTCTGTTTCCCTGATTTTTTCTGCTGCGCGGATTCCGTTGATTCCGGGCATTTCAATATCAAGAATGGCTATCTGAATTTTATGCTCCTCATGAATACGCACTGCCTCCCGCCCGTTTTCTGCCTGATAAATCTCACAATGTTCGCCAAAGCGTGATTTTAATGTTTTGTACAGAACCGCTCTTTCTATCATCTCATCATCTGCAATCAGCAGTCTGTAGATCTTATCCTGATTCATGACGTTTCCTTTCTCCTCTCAGCTTCCGCTTTCCTGCCGCTTTGCCCGTCAGTCATTTCGTCCGCTTCTATTGTGTCTCCATGTTCTCTGTCAGCGTCTTTTTTCTCTGGTTCTTTTTTTCCGGTTTCTCCCTCATTCATCTTTTCCAGAGGGATAACCATCTGTACAACCGTTCCGCATCCATATCTGCTCCAGATATTCATTTCTCCGTCTTCATACAAAATATGAATTCGCTTATAGATATTCCCCAGTCCGATTCCCACCTTGGCAGAACGCCTCTCCTTCAGGCCTTCCTTCAGGGACTCAAGCTGTTCCCGGGTCATGCCGACTCCCGTATCTGCAACGGATATGATCACGCAGTTTTCCTTCTGCCAAATGCGAAGATACAGCCTCCCGCCCTGTTCCTTTTTAGAAAGTCCGTGAATTACCGCATTTTCCACAACCGGCTGCAAAGTAAAGGCGGGAATAATCACCTGCCCCTCGTTCACCTGAATATCGCTGTCGTAGCGAATTCGGCTGCCAAACCGCATTTTTTGAATATAGACATAATCCTGCACGACCTTCAGTTCGTGACTCAAAGCAACAAACTGATCTGAGGTTTTTAAATTATATCGGAAGAGATTGCTCATGCTGTAAATCATCCGCTCCGTCGTTGCCGCATCCTCCAGCTTTGCCATACATCCTATCATATTTAATGTATTAAACAGGAAATGAGGATTGATCTGGCTTTTCAGAAGCTCCAGCTTTGCAGATTCCAGCTGCTTTTCCATTTCCATTCGCTCCAGCTCCTCTTTGTGGAGAAGCCCTGCCATCTCGTTATTTTTTTTCAGTGTATTGATATACCCTTCTGTAGCGTGCTTCATTTTATTGAACGCTGTCACCAGTTCTCCCATTTCATCCCGATTGGGTACGGACAGATCCTGACCGGAAAAATCATTTCGCGCAATTTTTCTGGAATTGTGGGCCAGCTTTACCACCGGCTGGATCAGCGTATTGGAAAGGAGCCGTGTCAGCACAATAGCCACAACCGTAAGACACAGAGACACTGCCAGGATCAGATAGGGAATATTGTAGAACACCGGCACCTGCTTCTGATAGGTTTCGTTGCCCTTGCTCAATGTCACCTGTACCAGTCTCCGCGCGTAATCCTTCAGATAATCCTGCATATCATACACCCGGTACAGACTGGTGATATATCCGCTCTCCTCCTCATTCATCTTCAGAATCTGTTCCCGGAAGCGGCTGTAGGTCTCGTAGCTGTTTTTGATATTCCAGGTTCTTGCATACCGCTCCTCTCCGATGCTGCTGTATTGAAACGGCAGGGCACGGACACAGCGTTCTGTTCTGACACAGGAAAGGACGTATTCTTCCCATCGCTCATCTGACCGCTCTCTGACATAAGCCTCAAACGCATCGACCTCCAGTTCCATCGCCTGCTGAAAATCGTTGCAGCGGGAATTATCGCTGAGAATCTCGTCAAATCCGTCCAGTGTAAAATCCATAACCCAGACATTAAATACAGCCGAAGAAGCCATGATTAAGATAACCATGGCTGTGTACAGTCCCAGTTTATGCTTCAAAGTTGTAGACAGCCAAAGCTCCCGAAGTTTCTGACCCATGACGATTCCTTCCTGTTTCTGAAGAGAAATCTTTCCGATTCCGTGTATAAACCCTTTTATTATAACACAACTTTGCCTGTTTGACGATAAGAATGTCTATTGTCCCTGTGTTGTGAATTTTCTGTGAAAAAAAAGAAAGATTCCTGTGAAACCTGTTACATGAAAGGTTCTTCTGTGGTACACTGAAAAAAAATAAAAAGGAGGCAGCCATGCCGCGTTTATTAATAACAGATGATGATCTCCATCTGCGGAGACTGGTCCGCACCTATGCAGATATAGAGGGTTACCAGTGTGAGGAGGCCGACTGTGGAGCAGCTGCTATTGAAGCTTTACGGGAGAAAGATTTTGATTTGGTCATTCTCGATGTGATGATGCCGGGGCCGGACGGCTTTGAAACCCTGTCCGGAATCCGCAGTTTCAGTCAGATCCCTGTGATTATGCTGACTGCAAGAGATGAGGAGTATGACAGACTTCTCGGCTTCCGCCTCGGAGTCGATGATTATGTTTCCAAGCCCTTCAGCCCCAAAGAGCTGATGGCGCGAATCGCCGCTGTCCTGCGCCGGTCATCCGGCTCTCTGGAGCAAAACGATGTCCTGCAGTTTGGCAGGCTGTGTATTGAGCCAAAATCACGAACAGTCACTCTTGATTCCCTTCCCCTGTGTCTTCCGCCCAAGGAATTTGATCTTCTCCTGAAGCTGGCCCAGAATGAGCGGATTGTACTGAGCCGGGAAAAGCTTTTGGAAACCGTGTGGGGCTACAGCTATTACGGGGATAACCGCACTGTTGACACTCATATCAAATCCCTGCGGGAGCACCTTGGCCCGTACCGGAAAATCATTCATACTGTATGGGGAGTGGGGTATCGATTTGAATATGTGGATGAAAACTAAGATAAAAGCGCTTCGAAGCCATCTTGTCTTCCGCCTGTGGGCCATGATGATGACTCTCGTTCTCTTTGCCATCGGTTTTATGTGGGTGGTGCAAATCGGTCTGTTTGAACAGAATTATGCCATGGCTTCTCTGAAAGATGCCAGGGAACGGACTGCAGGTATTATGGAAAGCCTTGCCGGCGAAGACCTGGGAAAGGATCCGAACCTGCTTTCTGTTCTAAGTCACGGCAGCAGTGAACTGTTTTTAATCAATCAGGACGGAAAGCTTTTGGAAATGTATTCCGCCGGACATCCGGTCAGTGCTTCCGACCGGAAGGAGGAGTTTTTTCTGAATCATTTTCCTTCCGGCCCTGAAAAAAAAGAAGCGGAATTTCCTGCGGCCGATCAGCCTTACCAGCAGGTTCTTCGCCGCGGCCGTCATGTAATCGGCTACGAAATGGGGCTTCCTGTAACCTGGAACGGAGAGAAATGCTTTCTTTTGATTCGGACCATGCTGATGACAAAAACAGTAATGGACTTTAACAGAACCCAGCTGATTTTTCTGACGGTTCTTCTGACTTTAACAGCGTCTCTTCTGGCCGCTGTTTTTTCCAGACACTTTACCCGCCCGATTGGCCAGATTCGTGATTCTGTAGAGCGCCTTACAAAAAATGATTTTACAGAAGTCCCTGCTTTCCGGCGGGAGGACGAGCTGGGACAGCTTTCCCAGTCTGTTGTCCAGCTCCGGTATGCACTTCAGCGGCTGGACGTGCTGCGCAAGGAGCTTATTGCCAATGTTTCCCATGAGCTGCGCTCGCCTCTTGCTTTGATTGGGGGGTATGCAGAAATGGTTCGTGATATTACCTGGAAACAGGACGAGCAGCGAACAGAAGATCTGAATCTGATCATCCGGGAAACCAACCGGATGAGCCGCATGGTCAGTGATATTCTGGACTATTCCCAGCTTCAGGCAGGATACTGCCAGCTGAAAAAAGAAAGCCTGAATCTTTGTGAACTTCTGGAATCAGAAATCACCTGGTACCGGCCTCTGGCTCAGGAACATCATATTACACTGGAACTGGAATGTATGCAGGAAGAACTCCTGACAGAGGCAGACGCCTCCAAGATGAATCAGGTAATCCGAAATCTTCTGAATAATGCCGTCAACCATACCGCAGACAGCGGATGTATCCGAATCACGGCCGACAGCAGCCGGGTTTCCATTGCCAATCCCGGACCGCCCATTCCGGAAGAGGACCGCGCCCTTATCTGGGAGCGATACCAGCGCAGCCAGCATCAAAGCGGCAGACGCCTGGGAACGGGAATCGGCCTTTCCATTGTCCGCACCATCCTGGAAGCCCACCACATGGCTTATGGGGTGGACTGCCGGGATGGTTGGAACATTTTCTGGTTTTCCTGTCAAAGCTCCCGCCAGTAGGGACAGATATCTTCATAAGAGCCGTCCGGCATCCGAAATCCGCCCCGAATGGTTCCCAGCTGTTCAAAGCCCAGACGCTCATACAAATGGCGGGCATGAACATTGGACGCTACTACTGCATTAAACTGGAGCAGGCGAAATCTCTGCTCCTTTGCTCTTTCCATGCAGTCCTTTACCAGCTTCTCTCCAATGTGAAGCCCTCTGCTGTCTGCGCTTACCCCATAACTGGCATTACAGATATGGCCGCATCGTCCCACATTATTGGGATGCAGAATATACAGCCCAAGAATCCGTCCAGACTCTGTGTCCTGGGCCACTCCACAGCAGGTCTGTCCGGCAAAAAAAGCTTCTGCCTCCCCTTCACCAAGCAGCTCCTCCTGCGGAAATGCATTTCCCTCTCCAACAACCTGGTTCCATATTTCTGTCATAAAAGGCAAATCTGCTCTTCTGTATTCTCTGATCATTATATCCATAGCCTTATTTTTCCCCTGCTTTCCCTTAATGATTTCTCCGAAAAATCTGTATCTGATTTTCTCTCCCCTTAATTGCGCAGATTATTTCTCAGCATAACATCATGGGCTCCGCCCTCTACAATACTGGTGGCTGATACCAGGGTAATCTTTGCCTTTTTCTGCAGCTCCGGAATCGTCAAAGCTCCGCAGTTGCACATGGTAGAGCGCACCTTGCTGAGAGTCAGACCCACATTGTCCTTCAGGCTTCCTGCATAAGGAACCAGAGAATCCACTCCCTCCTCAAAGGACAGCTTTTTATCGCCTCCCATATCGTATCTCTGCCAGTTTCTGGCCCGGGCGCTTCCCTCTCCCCAGTATTCCTTCATATAGCTGCCGTTTACATTTACCTTCTTGGTGGGGCTCTCATCAAACCGGGCAAAATACCGTCCCAGCATAATAAAATCAGCTCCCATGGCAAGAGCCAGGGTCACATGATAATCATGGACAATTCCTCCGTCCGAGCAGATAGGAACGTAAATACCCGTTTCCTTGTAATATTCATCCCGTGCCTTTGCCACCTCAATCAGAGCCGTAGCCTGCCCGCGTCCAATTCCCTTCTGCTCTCTGGTGATACAGATAGCTCCGCCGCCGATTCCAACCTTTACGAAATCAGCTCCGGCCTCGGCCAGGAAACGGAAGCCTTCGCCGTCCACAACGTTTCCGGCTCCGACCTTTACCTTGTCTCCGTAGTGCTCACGAATATAGTCAATGGTGATCTTCTGCCACTCTGTATATCCTTCTGAGCTGTCAATGCAGAGCACATCTGCCCCCGCCTCCAGAAGCGCAGGAACACGCTCTGCATAATCACGGGTGTTAATGCCTGCGCCTACCATATAGCGCTTGGACTCATCAATCAGCTCATTTTCATTTTTCTTGTGTGTATCATAATCCTTCCGGAATACCAGATAGACCAGATTCTGATCCTTGTCCACCAGAGGCAGACAGTTGATCTTGTGTTCCCAGATAATGTCATTGGCCTCCTTCAGGGTCAAATCCTCTGTCCCGTAAACAAGATCCTCAAGCTTTGTCATAAAGGTGCTGACCTTCGTATCCGGCGTCATCCGGCTCACCCGGTAATCCTTATTGGTTACAATGCCCAGAAGCCTGCCGCCGGCACTTCCGTCTGCGGTTACTGCCACAGTGGAATGTCCTGTTTTTTCCGTCAGCGCAAGAACATCCGCCAGAGTCATATCGGGAGAAACATTGGAATCGCTTACCACAAATCCTGCCCGGTAGCGCTTTACCTTCCGCACCATCTCTGCCTGCTTCTCCACCGGCTGGGAGCCGTAAATGAATGACAGTCCGCCCTCCTGAGCCAGGGCCACAGCCAACCGGTCATCCGATACAGACTGCATAATTGCGGAAACCATGGGGATATGAATGGAAATCGCCGGTTTTTCTCCCTTTTTATACTTAACCAGCGGTGTCTTCAGGCTGACTGCTGAAGGAATACATTCCTTGGAAGAATAACCGGGAATCAGCAGATACTCGCTGAAGGTTCTGGATGGTTCATCATAATAAAAAGCCATTTCAATCCTCCTTAATAAAAAAATTGTCAATTTTCCTGTCTGATAACCCTATTTTAATCATTCATCTTCTGGAATGCAAGAACCATATCCGAAAGTTTTTCTTAAATGTTTTCTGAAAAACTTTTTTTAAATGTTCTTCCCTTTTCAGCCCTGTCCCAGCCGTCCCTCCAGCTCCCTGCACAGCCAGGGAATCTGAGATTCAAACTCTGCTCCATACCATCTGGCGCTGTCAGAAGCAGCCGTTGCCTCAATGCAGCGCACTACATAATCAGCTGCCAGAGCCAGAGCCTCTTCCAGCTTCATTCCCAGCATAAGGCCTCCTGCCGCTGTTGAAGAAAAAATATCGCCCGTTCCGTGATAGCTCTGCTCACATCTGTGTGTAAAATACGAAAACTCATTTCCCTCCCGGTCCAAACCGGCTACTCCCAGTTTTCCCGGCTCATAGCTGACACCGGTCAGAACTGCTGTGCCGCAGCCCAGCTCCAGAAGAGCTTCCAGAAGCTGACGGATATAGGCCGGATCCTGCTCTGTTTTATAGGGAAGCCCGGTCAAAAGGCTGGCCTCTGTCATATTGGGAAGAATCACATCAGCCTTTGCACATACCTTAGCCATTTCGGCCGGAAAATGTTCATCAAAGGCTGCATAGAGTTTTCCATTATCTGCCATGGCCGGATCTACAATAACCATGCTTCCTTTCCCTGATTCCCTTCCGGAAAACCGGTCAAAAAATTCGCATACCTGACGGCACTGCTCTCCAGATGCCAGATATCCCGTGTAAATTCCGTCAAAGCTCACCTTTTCCTTTTCCCATGCATCAGAAATCGGTTCAATCTGATCCGACAAATCCTTGCAGGTATAGGTCTGAAACATGGTGTGAGTAGAAAGCACTGCTGTAGGCAGGATCCCGCATTCCACTCCCATTGCTGATATAATAGGAAGCGCTACTGTAATTGAGCAGCGTCCCACACAGGAAATATCCTGTAAGGTTACAATTCTTTTCATTATGAACATTCCTCCTGAAACTCTTAATACCAGGAGTATACAAAAAAGTGGATTGATTGAAAATAGCCATTTTCGAAGTTTATGACAAGGCCAGTTTTTGTTTTTTCTGAAAAGACCAGAAATCCCCATTGACACTTTGTTTTCCATAAGCTATAATTTAAGTTCACCGATGAGTCGCGGTGAGCCAGTAAGGGGTTGTACTGGTTTCGACGGGGGTCATGCAGCTGGTGAAGCTATCCGCATGCAATGCGTTAAATGGCAAAATTAAAATTAAACGCTGAAGATAATTTAGCATACGCAGCCTAATGGCTGCTGTCAGCCTTAGTGCACTCACACATTAAGAACCTGGCATCGACGATGTGAGAAACGACATACACTAAGCTTTGCGTGTATGGGCGTATGATGAAGCTACTGAAACCGCAAGAGTGTCTGTTCCCGTGCGGCAGAGGGAATGTCAAATAACCGACTATGATAGTAGAAGAACAGGGAATTGGTTTTCGGACAGGGGTTCGATTCCCCTCAGCTCCACTTTTCAGGAAGCCTTGTAAATACTGGGGAAACCCTTTATTTACAAGGCTTTCGAGCATTTTAAGGGGTAAAAACAAGAAGCCAGAAAGTATCAAAAATACCCCATTTTTCGGGTAAAGTATCACACGAAGTATCACACGAAGGGAGCAAGGCAACAAATAAAAGAATGTAAAAAGGAACTGTATTGGTTCCTTTTTTTGTGTCAAAGTTCCAAAGCAATTCTCTCCGTGCTGCTTGTCCAGGTGGATTGAAACCGCTCCACTCCATTTCCTATCAATGCCATGGAATAGATCCGGTCATCTTCCAGGGCAAACGGTAGCAGCTTCTCCCGGTTCTCTCCTCTCCTGAGATTCCGCAAGGCCTTATTGTGTTCCTGCCTCACCTGTTCCATTGTTCGCCCAGTCTGCCGCCCGATTCCCGCCAGTGTCTCCCCGCCCTGGTATCTTCTCCGAAGGATTTCGCCCTGCTGCCCTGGCAGCTCATCCACGCACCCCCAGAGGGCAGCTTGCAGGCTTTCTGCTTCCAGGCGTTCCAAACTATCCTCTTCCAGATTTCCTGCTGCCGGGATAAAATCGCCAAAAGTGCCGCCGATTTCCTCATCAGCCCCCATAACAGGAGCGTCCAGACTGCTCACAGAGGCCATGCAAGCACTTGTCCTGATATTTCTTACCTGCTCTGCAGAAATCCCCATAAAATAGGCTGCTGTGAGGTCTGAGGGGCTTTCTCCGGTCTGCTGCTCATATTGTGTACAGAATCGGCGATACTGGCTTATCTTTTCCAGGCAATGAACCGGCAGCCTCAGGCAACTTCTGTTCATCTGAATGTACCGCTGCATCCGCTGTCTAATCCACTTTTCTGCATAGGTTAGGAATTTGTACCCGGCAGCAGGATTAAAGCCGTCTATCGCCGGATATAAGGCCAGATACCCCTCTTGCTCCAGGTCGTCCAGCTCGGCGCTATTCCGGTACTTCCAGGCGATAGAGCGGATAAAGTCCTTTACCTGGTCATAAAGCTGGGACATATTCTCAGATACATCTTCTCCGGCCTGAATGCGGGCCACAAGCTGCTCGTTTGTCAATCCTGGCATCCCCCTTTCTAAAAATAGAAACCGATATCTCTATTTTAAAATGCCTATTGTTATATTTCAAGTATAACATTTATTTTCACCAATGGAAGCGATGTTTCAACACCTCCTGCCGGCGTTCTAATGTGCTCGACCTCAATTTTGGGTTCGTTAAGTTGTCGCACATATCTCTAGTTTTCCCTAGTTCGTCGGGCGTTCCGCATTCGTTTCGTTTTTTATTAGTAACGCTGCAACGCTGAAAGCTAGTAAAAATAAGGCTTCCAGGCTATTTTCGTTCGTATTCGTTTGTTTTCGTTCGGAACGCCACCAGGCTCTAACCCGCAGAAAATAAAGCTTCCTGCTGCTGCCTAGGCTTATTCGTTTGTTTTTGTCGGTTTCATTTGTTGCGATGTCGCAATAAAAAAGGGTATAAAAATACCAGGGATAAATTCCCTGGCTTAAATGAACGGTATTAAGTCTTTTATCGTTTGCAATGTATCCAATGCTTTTTTCATTGAAGAATTCTCCGCCAAATACTCAATCCCTGGCGGCGTTATTCTCAATTTATTGTATTGAAGCTTTACTTGCACCTCTGGATTTCCCATGAGTTTTTTAGATATCACACCTGTAATGTAACCATACTCTGATAAGTTCTGAAAAATATAGTTCCAGTATGATTCATTGATACCAAGTGCTTCCGGAGAAAGCAGTTCTGGATCTGGAGCAATTCCCTTTTTCAGGCATTTGTATAAATAGTCAAGAATCTTTGCGGCTATCACAAAATAATCATCTCTGGCCATGTACATCACCTCTTAATAAAATTTTATGGTAAATTTCTGTTACTGCCTGTATTAATTTCTCATCATTCAGCACTTCCTCATCTGCCTCATCAAAAGGCTCATATGATGCGCATATCTCAGGCATATTATCTAACATATCAAGCCACTCTTCATCCTTTAAATCTAACATTGCTTCTGGAAAATCGTATGAAAAATCATTGCAGTTATATTCTCCATCTATGAGCTGTCGCATCATTTCCAATAATTTTTCTTTCATTTACTCCCCCAACCCTTCTTCGGCTTATTTCTGACTACAATCGAAACCACTTCTTCGGTCTGCTCATTCTGAATTGCAGCTATTCCATTATAAAACTTTACTGTTCTTCCCCCTTCTTCCAAATAATTCACGGAAGAATCCAGCACCTTTAATAATTCATCTTCGGTAAAAGCCTTCTTTCCCCTTCCTATTTTCTGTCCAAGATAGCGGTTTAATGAATGATCCGTAAATTCATATCCTTTATCCTTAAATCGGTAATATGTGCTCCGCATCTTACTTCTGTATTCTTCTGAGTAAGATTCTTTTTCCATAATTTTTGAAATGGTTGCAAATTCTCTCTTCTTAGCGTTCCATTTCTCACTATCAGTATACTTCATTGTTTGGAAAGAATCCAGAGTTTCAGGCGCATCCTTACCCAGTATTTTTCGGTATCTTTGGAACTGCTCATTATCTGTCTTTTTATTTCGCTGCTTCCGCTCTGCCAGGCGCTCATCTGGATTCTTTTCAACATACTGCTCGCGCCACTGCTTGTAGGTCATATCTGCCGGGACTTCATAGGTTTCCCCTGTTTCTGAATCTCTGGCTACTCTGGTCAGACCTTCGGCTGGGCTGAATTTTCAACTGGTTAAACCAGCTCAATATTGTGCCGGTTGGCTGATTCATTCTCTTTTTAAGGCCTCTAAAATCTCGCTTTTTACCGCCCAGTAAAAAGGGAATAATTCTCCTATACGTTTCCCCCTCTGGTGTATTTGATACTGCCGTTACAAAAATGAAGTTTTATGAAGCAAAAACAAAGGATGCCCGCTCAAGACACCCCTTCATATATTCTCTACCCCAGCAAATACCCCAGGGCTGCAGCCATTATGCAGTTGATTGTAATAGACATCATGCAGAGCCTATAAAGTAATGTTTCCACAATGATTTCCCCTTTCTGTTGCGACGTCGCAATTTTTCTTTAATGGCAAGCCCTGTTTGCAGCCAGAGCCTGCCGGCTGGATGGAATGACGTTGGAGCATCATTCCGGAAGTGTTCCGCACTCTCGCAGCGGCCAGCGGTTCAAGATGGGTATAGTTTATCTATGTAAAAGCCGTTCTAATGTCTCATGGACTTGTAAAGCTTGCGCCTGATTCTGGCAATGCGATTCAGAATAGCAAAATATTCTCGCATCGCCTTATTTTCGGTATGCTCTACGACCTCTTTTTTCTTCAAATCATCCAAATCCAAATAAAGCGCCATCACCTCAACAACCTCATCTATGCATGGAGCATTTTCGTTTATTACAATCGCATCTCTTGACGGAGCATAGAGAAATAAAACCTTTCCCATCCTTTCCCCGTCTGCTGATAATATAAAATGTTCCTCGTTAAGAATCTTTAAATTTAAGCTCCCATTCCGGGAGCCGCGCTGTTCTGTCTGCATATCAATAATCCTTTCTTTTGACAAGGGGGCAGCAGGTGTGTTATACTGCCTGCATACCCCTCAATTTGCTGTGTTGGCGGGTTACTTGCCCCTATCGGTGTTTGGCGCACTGGTAAGGGCTCTTTTTTATTCTGTTATGACAACCTGGGATTTCCCGAAGAAACTCGCCGTATATGTCTTTCCGTCTCCCCTGCTGCCCCAAATTAACTGACAGCTGAATAATGCCTTTGCTCCATGCACCACCTCATAGCCCAGCTGCTTCCAGGTGCTCCAGGTTTCGGCCTCTTCTGTGATGCCTGCTGCTGCCTTTGCAGCCTCAACTCTCTGCTGGTTGATTTCCTCAGCCTTCGCAGATAACCAGGCTCTGTGAAGGGCTTCACCAAAGCTCAGGCCCTTGTACTTCCGGAAGTTTTTCCAGGCTTTCAGCATAATCTTTCTTAAATCGTACTTCATGTTGCCTTTCTCCTTTCTGTTATGTGCTGCATCCGGGCGAATCATCTTCCTGGCTATTGCTGGCGGCTCACAGGGATATGGATTTCGCCTTTGCATCTTTTCGGGATGCTCGTTTGCTTTAAGGAAACCGGATAGGTCATCTTCCTGGCTATTGCTTCCACTCAGTCCGCTCACAGGTATATGGGCTTCATCTTCACAACCTTTCGGGTTGTTCGGTGTTCCTTAACCTTATGACTATATTATATATCTATTTACACCAATAGTCTATTGACATTTTAACTATATTTACACCAATATATTTGTGGATATTTTATATTTACACCAATAGATTTTTCTGTTATAATTTAGTTACACTGGAAGAGGTGTATTCTTCATTTTTCGCCTTTATCCAAACCGAAAAGAAAGAAGGTGCCATAATGTCAGAAGATAATAAAATCAGCAAAGCCCAACAAAAGGCAGTAAACAAATATGTTAAAAATAACTACGACAGAATCAATGTGACTTTTCCAAAAGGTCAAAAAGACATCTTGAAGGAACACGCTGAGAAACACGGTGAAAGCGTCAACGCCTTTATAGTGCGCTCAGTCAATGAGAGAATAGAGCGGGATAATACACCCGATGCAGCGGAATAGGGCTTGCGCCCTGCTGCCAGATATGTTATATTGATAATACAAAAGGGAAAGCCAAAGACACACGGCCTACCCTCAAAACAGTAATTTTAGCGAGTTACTTACAGTAACAGCCGTTCACTATTGCGAGTAGTGGGCGGCTATTTTTTTCCCTTAAAGATTGTATAACACAATCCAACAAGGGCAACAATGAATATTCCAATCTGGATTAAATCCGAATATGTAACATACATTGGCATCGCCCTCCTTTCTTTCGTCTGGAGGGTTAGCCCCTCCGAAGTAGGAGGGTAGACCGCCTTTTATGTGCTTTGACTTTCCGTATCTGGATTATAGCACACGACCCGCAATGATACAATGCCTTATTTCGCCCTAATTTGACCGTTTACGGGCTTTTACGCCCTCACCCTAATATTTTATCGCAAAGATAATCAAAAAGCCTTATAACGCATTTTAGAGGGCTATACCGCCCATCCAGTTTTATTGCCCCATCACTTAAATGGAGGAACAATCAAGAAGAAACCCGCAGCAGGCCTCAGAGCGCCTCAGAAACCATTTTGACGGCCCAACGCAAGAAAACCACCACAGAAGGACGCAGGGCAGCAGGAAGCCCCCACAGAAAAGCTACAAGGTATCCTTGCAGGAACACTGAACAACTGTTATTCTGCTGGCATATAATAAATCCTGTCCTGACTTTTGTAAGAAAGCCCTATTTCATACAAAACTCCCTTTGAACGCTCCTCATTTTCATAAAGCCCAGCAAGAACCGGCTTTGACTGATATCTGGTTCTGACAAATACCGCTGACCGATTGCCGCAACGCTCTATATAGGCCTCCCCATACTCAACATACTGTTTTGCGTCCTGTGTTCTGATTTTCATTTTCCTTGCATCTCCTTTCAAGGTCTCCCAGCACGGCCAGAGAAATATCTTTTGCAAATTGTCCCGGATATTTTCTCATAATCTCCGATATGCCATTAACCACAGTATTCCAATATACCTCATCATCCTTACTCCGAACAGGCAGCAGGGCTTTATACAGCTTCCAGACATCTGCAAACATATCAAACTCCTGCTGCACCTCTGTATTTTTTACCATGGGCCACTCCTATTCAAACGGTGTCGGTTCATCATCATTCATTGCCACAAACTCATCAGCTGAACGAATCCAGTTATATTGTTTATCAAAATCGCTCTCACTGTCACTGACGCGCTTTGATACCGGATCGTAAAACAAATGTATTTCCTGCTTATCTACTGCCAGCCTTCCAGTCAGTCTGTTTTTTGATACCGACAGTAGCCGTTCCGTGTCCGGCAGGTCTTTTCCCCGCTTGTATGTAGCTACAATATCTACTTTGTTTGTAATATCGCCACTTCCGGAAATTTCATCTGTATCATCCTTGCCAAATTGATTCTTTCTTGGATGGGCTACCAGAATAATAGCAATATTCAGGCGCTTCGCCATTTTAACCAGCTTGTCCACAAATTTTGACTGAGACCGGTACAAATCTACATCCATCCCCACATCCAAGGCAGTCATAAGATTATCCAGTAAAACCAACTCAATACCATATTGCTGAACTGCCTTTTCAATCGTTTTGAGTAAGTCGTACAATTCCTCATCCTCTGCCGCCTGGTTATCAAAAAGGAATGCCCGGCCACGATACCACTCAGAAATCTTTTCTGCCGTGGAATTTGTAATATAATAGCTGATTGTACCATCATCACGAGAACGGTCGATAATATAGCTTCTTCCTGCAATCTGCAAATCAATCCAGCGCTTAAAGTGATAGTCCGGTAATTCTCCGGAATATGCAAAGATGCTCTTTCCTGCATTCAGAGCATTTGCAAGAATCTGGCTCCCCAGTGTAGACTTGCCGCCGCCGCGCTTTCCGGAAAGTATCATTACCTGACCAAGATACAGACCGCCGCTTAAAACTGTGTCCAGGGCTTTTATACCGGTAGGAATTTTGGGAAGTGAAAACAGGTCAACGCTTTTTACGTCTGCCAGTTCCTTGACCTGTCGAACCGGTACAACCTCAGCCTGCTGAACTGCCCTCCTAACCGCTTCCGGCCCATACTTTTGCAAAAGCTCATTTGCATCTTTGCACCCTTTATAGTCCTGCTGCCGGATAGCTTTTACTGTTCCGGAAAATCTTCGCCGCATATCTTCCAGAAGTGTAATTTCTCCCCGCTCGTAATCTCCAAATACAACCAAGGTATCAAATTTTTGCAGCCAGTCCCAGCAATGCGGGAGCCAGGTAAAACCATTCTTTCCGGTTGGAACGCTTACAGCATTCTCAATTCCGGATTCTGCCACCGATAAGCTGTCAATCTGTCCCTCTGTCAAAACCAAGGTTTTATTTTCCGGATTGCATTGATACATACCGAACAGAATCGGCTTGCAATTTGCTTCTGCCCATTCCTTGCCTTTATCCCGCTTTGGGTCAAACCTCGTTCTCCGATACTTCACCAGCTGCATCTGACCGGATTCGTCCAGAAACGGAAATACCAGCACATCCGGCTTATCATTTCTCACGGTAATTTGATACTTGGCAGCAGTCCCGGCTGAAATCCCCCGCCCCTTTAAATATTCTAAGGCGGCAGGCTTTGGCTGAATCGGGGCAGCAGGCTTTTTGAATGCTCTGTAACTCCTTCGCCTCTGGTTCATGTATGTATCTACTACAGTGCCAAGGCTGAAACCAAAGTCTTTGGAAAGAGTAAGCATATTACCGGATGCCGAACAGGAAGCCCGCATACACTTAAACTGTCCAGTCCTCAGATTGATGGAAAATGTCCCAGCATCTTTACTACTGCCACCTTTGCAATACGGGCAAATATGAAACTGCAGTTCATCTCCCCTCTGTTTGGCCGGTATTCCAATAAAGCGCTGAAAATCCCATGCATCCGATTCTTTAAACTCATACAGCAATTCCGGCCCTCCTCAAAATTTCGTACTTCCCGCAATCAATGGCTATGCTGAAATCTATCCCTCCGTGCTCATTAATGATTCCAAGTTCCTGCAGCTCCTGATATTCTTCCGCTGTCAGCCCTCGATATCCTTCCGGCTCATCCAGATCCTGCCGCTGTGGAGCTGGCTCTGATTTTTCTTCTGGTGGAACATATTCTTTCCATCGGCCATTAAAGAACGTACTTCCGTTGAGAATATACTTTTCCTCTCTCCCCTCTACTTCCTTGCAGTATGCTTCAATGGCTGCCATCACCTTATCTTCTCCGGCTTCATAAAGCTCCTGCATTGCTTTTTTCGATACTGCATTTTTGCCCTTCTTTTTGGGATACTGCTGCCATGCTTTTTCGAAGAAATCACCGATATATTTTTCTTTAGATTTTTTATTTATATTATTTCTTTTCTTGGGTGCACGATTGTGCACCGGTGGTAGTGCACGATTGTGCACCGGTCTGGTGCATGATTGCTCACTGGTGCATGATTGCTCACTGGTGCATGATTGTTCACTGGTGCATGATTGTTCACTACTTTTCCAAGAATCATAATTTTTATTTAATTCCAATATCGATGTAATTCCTCTTTGATCTTCGTTTGCTACTTTTATCACGTTAAGTTCTTTCAAATGCTTCAAAGCCTCTTTCACTGCGCGGAGACTGCAGTTCCCCCACTCAGAAATAAAGCTGGCCGAAAGTTTGTGACTTTTCCTTTGAAATCCGTAAGTATACCGCATAACACACAGCAAAACCTTATATTCTGTCCCATTCAGCCCCAGTTGACCGATTGCGTCCATCAATTCATTTGCTATTCTTGTATATCCATTTTCAAGCTGGGGATTTGCCATAATTTACTCACCACCATTCTCTCCTGTATGTCTCAAATCAGTATTTCTCCTTTGCTTCTTTCAGCAGGGACTGTATTTTAAGAATCAGCGCGCCGTTTACGCTGCTGGGATTCCGGCGCATATTGCCCACAGTACGGGCAGATACCCCCAGGCGCTTCCCCAGTTCCTCATCAGTCCAGCCTTTGTACTCTTTGAGAGCGTATAAATCCACTTTGAAATCAATCTCCCATGATGGTGCTTTCATGTTCTCAGCTCCTCTCTATAGCTTCTTTCCCTCATCCATGCGCCCCGCCCGGCGCATTATTCGATGATTTCAGTTACGTCAACGCCCAGAGCTGCTGCAATCTTGCGTCCTGTTTTGTCGGAACATCTTTTCCCGCTCATTATACAGCTAATAGTAACTTCTGAAACTCCACAATCTTTTGACAAATCTCGCTGGCTCATGTCTTTCTTCATCAGCGCTACACTCAGTTTCATTCTGTCAATTCTCATCAATTTCGCCTCTCTTTGAAATCAAAATAATTTAATTGAAATCATATGCTGCTTTCATTTTCATTATATGCAATCATTTTAATTTAGTCAATAAACATTTCAAAAAATTTTGCTTTAATTTTTTCTCAGAACATGATATAGTGATTTTAGAAAAGGAGTGAATAAACCATATGACTATAGGTGAGATGATACGAGAAAAAAGAAAGGAATCAAAACTTACTCAAAAGGAACTGGGGGATTTGCTGAGCGTATCCTCTCAGATGATAGCCCAGTACGAAAACAACAAAAGAAAGCCAAAGATATCCACATTACGAAAAATATGTTACGCAATGGATATGACTATTTCAGATTTAGGCGGCATAGTGTTGGACTATTACAGCCCAGAGGAATTAGAAGATGACATCCCAAAATTAAGAGAACTATTCCCTAACTTTAATAATGATAAGGATTGGACTATAGGTATACGAATCCAACAACTAAGGCAGCAAAGAGGATTCACCAGAGATGAACTAAGTATAATATGCGGTTTACCTGTTTCAGATATAGAGGATTTTGAAAACGAAATTCGAGAACCCACTATGCCAGAGGTTGAAAAAATAGCAAGAGGGTTCGATATGTCTGTTGGTGAATTTGTATCAGTCCCTAAAATGAAAGGCGTATTCCAACCGCTTAATCCTCAACCTGAAAAGCCAACAATGCGAAGGATTATTGCCAACCGCCTTTTAAATAATATACTACACGTCCTTAATGATGACGGCTTGGACAAAATTGTAGACTACGCTGTCAACCTATCTAGGGATAGACAATACGTAAACTGGTGGGACGTCCAAGACAATCAAAAACAGGAATCCGATGACACCACAGAGAAAACTGCTACCACCTCCACCTCAGAAACAGTAACAGATAACTCTGAAATTATTACAGACAATCAATAATATTTCAGCATCGCTTCTTTCCCTCATCCATGCGCCCCGCCCGGCTAGAAGGGGAAGGAAACATGAGACATATTAAAACGCATACAAGGGGCTTTTCTGCTCTTTTGTATAAATTCTTTTATCTGTCTTGCTCCCTTCCTGGTAAGGAAAGGAGTGCATGACACATGTCCAGAAAGAAAAACACCCTTCCATCCGGCAATGTCCGGATTCAGGTCTACGACTATACCGACCTGGAAGGGAAAAAGCATTACAAGAGCTTTACGGCTCCCACAAAGAAACTTGCTAAAATGGCAGCAGCAGAATGGAAAGCGGCCAAAGAGGACAAGAGGATTATTCCTCAGAATATGACCATATACGAGGCAGCAGAACGCTATATTGCAATCAAAAAGCCTTCTATTTCCCCTTCTACTGTCGTAGGGTATGAGAAGATAAAGCGGAACTATTTAAACGGCAAATTCGGCTGTTTACGGCTTCCAGATATTGACAGCTTCACTGTTCAAGTATGGGTCAGTGACCTGGCTGCAAGATTAAGTCCTAAAAGCGTAAGAAATGCCTATGGGCTGCTGGCTGCTGTCCTGGATATGTTTGCCCCCGGCTTGCGGCTGAAAGTCACTCTTCCTGCTGCCCGGCGGCCCGACCTGTACTGTCCCAACGATGAGGACATAAAAAAGCTGCTACAGAGCATTCAGGGGACAGAGTTGGAAAAAGCCGTGTTGTTGGCTGCCTTTGCACCACTCCGGCGCGGGGAGATATCCGCCCTGGATGCAACGTGCATAAAAGGAAATACAGTAACCGTCAAGGCCTCCATGGTCTTAGATGAAAATAAAATCTGGGTAATTAAGCAGCCAAAAACAGGAAGCAGTTATCGTACTGTCGAAATGCCCGCTTTTGTGATGGAGAAAATAGCCACAAAAAAGGGGCGAGTTGTAAACCTCACCCCCAACCAGATAACGCAGCAGTTCGGCCGGAAATTAAAGCAGCTTGACGTTCCGCATTTTCGCTTTCATGATTTACGCCATTATGCAGCATCCATTATGCACGCTATCGGAATACCTGACCAGTATATTTTACAGCGTGGCGGATGGGCTTCTGATAACATCATGAAATCTGTTTACCGGAATGTTATTGACCTGGAATCTGCCCGACAAAACAAGGCTATCAACAGCCATTTTGAAAAGTTAAAAGTCGAATAATATCACACGATATCACACAAAGTATCACACAAGCCCTGTTTTTCCTTGTAAATACAAGGTTTTTACAGGGGTTCGATTCCCCTCAGCTCCACTTTTCAGGAAGCCTTGTAAATACTGGGGAAACCCTTTATTTACAAGGCTTTCAGGCAATTTGAGGGGTAAAAACATACCACCGACCTGCTGACTGGTGGTATTAATTATCATGGTATTTGCACATCCTGCAGATTTCTTTCCATTTACTGTTTTCTAAAACAGCTTCACTCAAAACAGTTTCTTTTACAGAGCCTTCACAGGCATCCACAATCACAACACATTCCCCGATATCAATTTCTGTTTCAAGAATGGGGCATTTAATCATTTTCTAATACCTCCAATAGACTCCTAACTTTCTCGTCATATTCATCCGAACTATATGCATTACTGATTGTCTTTTCCTTTAAATTTATTGCAAATGCGCCGTTTCGAGAAATGTAAATAGTTACATCTCCATTCCATCTGCTATACGCCGTCACGGCTTCATTTACCCATTTCTGAGCCTGTTCTTTAGTTGTTCCATGTTTTCGGTCTTTATTTATGTGGCCTTCCGCAAAAACATAATCCGCCAATATTTGACCGTTTGCAGGCTATAAAATCTATAAGATAATTTATTAGAGACAATCAAATCGTTGCTGAAGATGAAAAATCTGTTGGCGGTGCTATATTAAGGTTGATGGAAACAACGGGGATTTAAAGCTTTTATTTGTATCTCCTGATGAAAAGATAATAAACTGAATAACCGCCGCTTTGCAGCGGCAAAAAAGCAGTAAATCCGCAAAGATTTGCTACTTTTTTGCGCCTATTTTTGGAAATTTTCAAAAGATTCTGCATTAAATAGTGAAGCCCGGAAAGGTTCTTTTCTTCCGGCTGTCCCGGTCCAATCCGCTTAGTCTTCTCCCAGAAGAAGCTCCACCCTCTCCCTGTCAAATTCCACAAAGGACACACCGTCCACCTCAATCTGATACAGGGCATTGGCTGCAAGATGCTCTGCCGCCTGCTCCAGGTCCCGGATGCCGCTGGTATTTTCAAACCTGCGGATCACTGCGTCCAGCCCGCTTTCTGTCATCACACATTCCTCCGGCTTTAAGCTCATGCGGCGGAGAACCTTCGGAAGGGCAAAACGGGAAAAAATAATCTTTTTCTCCTCCGCCGTATAATCCGGAATGTCAATCACAGCAAACCTTGACATAAGAGGCGCGCTGATCCGTGATTTGTCATTTGCCGTTGCAATGGGATACACGCCCATGGTAGGCACCATGCACTCCATATAGTTATCAGTAAAGCCCAGATTGTCCAGAAGTGTCAGCAGAACATCCGCCGGATTTCCGCTTCCTCTGGCAGATGTGGCCTTATCCAGCTCGTTAATAATGAACACCAGATTGGATTCGCCTGCCATGGAAAATGCCTCCATAATCATGCCCGGCTTGGCATTGGCATAAACTCTGGAGCTTCCGGTCAGCTGCTCCGGATCACTGATAGAGCTCATATCCAGAGTAGTCCAGGGCAGCTTTAAAATTCTGGCAACCGCATAGGCAATCTGAGATTTTCCTGTTCCCGCAGGTCCCACCAGCAAAAGTCCATAGGCCGGCAGGGTATGGGTTCTGTTGATCTGAATAATCGTCTCCATAATCCGCTGCTTTACCCGCTCCATTCCGTAAAGCTCCTCATCTAAAATCCTGCGGGCCTCTTTTGGATCAATGGACTCAAAATAATGGTTCTTCCACTGAATATTCATCATAATGGAAAGCGCTCTCTGGGCATGGCGCCGCTCTTCCGGGGAAACCTCACTGGAACGGGCAACGGCAAGGTTTCTTCTTGCCCAGAGACGGATATTATCCGGCAGAGTCTTTCCTGCGCAGGTCATAAAATCTGTAATGCTCTGCAGACTGGTCAGCTTCATATCGTCGCCATCCTCTGCCGCTTCCTCCTCTCCCTCTTCCTCTGAGGGCGCAGGACTGGCAAAGAGCCGCTCAATCATAAACTGAAGAAATCCGTCCTCGGCAGACAGCTTGGTCCCTCCGCCAAAGGCAGTCTCCCGGATCCGGTACACACAGTAGCCCTCCTCCCGGTTTTCTCCGGAAAGACGCACAGAAATATGGTTTTCTCCCAGCCACTTCAGCAGGCTTACAAAACGGGCATCCAGCTTCCGGATATCTGCCGCAGCGCCCTCCTCCTTAAATTCAAAGGAGGTTCTCTTTACAGGATTGGTAAACATTCCGCAGGAATGATGGGGCCACTTTCTCTCCCGGTTATCCAGAATCAAAATCGGTTTCTCCGGTGATGCCTCTGCTTCACTGGACAAAAAGGTTGTATACGTGCACACTGCCTGACCGTTTTTTTCATCCGGCATGTGGTTAAAATCAAATACTGGCATAGCTTCTTCTCCCCTGTATCTTATGTTTTAATTAGTTTTTCTCTCAGTTTACCATGATTTGACTCTCCCTACAACCCCATTTTCAGCTGTCCGCTCCTCTGCCCTTTTCCTCTTTCATTCATGCTGCAGACCTGTTCCCCTTCATGCCGCAGCACGTCCTCTGCGGAAAAATCCCTACCTCAGTCTCAGTTCCCTTGCTGCCAGAAGTCTTCTTGCAGCTTCCCTGGTATCTTCCTGTGAGCCAAAGGTGGAAAAACGGAAATATCCTTCCCCGCAGGCTCCAAATCCCGCTCCCGGAGTTCCCACAATCTGAAGTTCCTGAAGAAGATAATCAAAAAACTCCCAGCTTCCCATGGAATCCGGGCATTTCATCCAGATATAGGGAGCATTTTTTCCGCCGCAGTACCAGATTCCCAGCCGATCCAGGGCATCCATCAGACAGACTGCATTTTCCTTGTAAATCCTGATATTTTCCCGGATCTGCTTTTGTCCTTTCTCTGAAAACACTGCCTCTGCCCCTTTTTGAATCACATAGGACACGCCATTGGTTCTGGTTGTGCGGTTTCTCACCCACATCCGGTTCAGATTCATGCCTCCCCTGCTTAATTCCCGCGGAATCACCGTATATCCGCATCTTGTTCCTGTGAATCCTGCCGTTTTGGAAAGAGAGCAGATTTCAATTGCACACTCCCTTGCGCCCTCGATTTCAAAAATACTGTGAGGCAGCTTCTCGTCCTCAATAAAGGCTTCATAGGCTCCGTCAAAAAGAATCACTGCGTCTGTGCTTCGCGCATAATCCACCCAGGTTTTCAGCTTTTCACAGTCAAAAACAGCGCCGGTAGGATTATTAGGGGAACAGATATAAATAATATCAGCCTGAAGCGACGGATCCGGAACCGGTAAAAATCCATTTTCCCTTCCCGCCGGAAGATGGAGAATCCTGTTTCCTGCCATAACATTGGCATCCACATATGCAGGATAGGCCGGCTCCATAATTAAAACCGTCTTGTCCCGGCCAAACAGATCCAGAATATCTCCCAGCTCATCACTTGCCCCGCTGGATACAAAAACCTCCTCCGGCAGAAGGCTGACGCCTCTGTTCTGATAATACTCTGCAATCCTGCGGCGCAAAGCCGGATCTCCGCACTCCGGCATATAGCCGTGAAACGTTGCCGCCCTTGCCTGATCCTCCACAGCCTCGTGCAGAGCACGAATCACTGCGCCGCACAGGGGACGGGAAACGTCACCGATCCCCATCCGGTACAGGCGCGCACCCGGATGCTCTTCCAGATAAGCTCCTGTTTTCTGGGCAATATGATAAAATAAATAAGAATCCTTTAACTGACTGTAATTGGTATTGGGTATCATCCTGTTTTCCTTTCTCTGTTTCCTTTCTCTGTTTTCTTCTCTCTGTTTTCCTTTTTCTGTCACAAATCCCTCTGAGACAGCCTCCGCTCAAACCTGTCTTTTCTGGTGTCCTCAGGCACTGTTGTGGGATATTCTCCGTTAAAACAGGCTGCGCAGTAATTTTCACCGCCTGCCAGACGGCCCAGCTTTTCCATAGGCAGATATCCCAGGGAATCTGCTCCGATCATTTCTGCAATCTCCTCCATGCTGTGATGACAGGCAATCAGATTTTCTTCCGAATCAATGTCTGTTCCGTAATAACAGGGATGAAGAAAGGGAGGCGCAGAGATTCTCATGTGAATTTCCGCCGCGCCTGCATCCCGCAGCAGGCTCACAATCCGTTTGCTTGTCGTTCCCCGGACAATGGAATCGTCAATAATAATGACTCTCCGTCCTCTGATTGCACTTTCCACCGGGCTTAATTTGATCCGCACCTGATCCAGACGGTTGTTCTGTCCCGGAGAAATAAAGGTTCTTCCAATATATTTGTTTTTAATCAGTCCGATTCCGTAGGGAATCCCCGATGCCTCCGCATATCCCAGGGCCGCATCCAGTCCGCTGTCCGGAACACCGATTACAATATCCGCCTCAACAGGATACGCCTCTGCCAGAAGTTCTCCTGCTCTTTTTCGGGATTCATGGACAGAAATCCCGTCTATGACAGAATCCGGTCTTGCAAAATAAATATATTCAAAAATGCAGGTTTTCCGCTTCTGCTTTCCGCAGTGTTCCCGGCGGGAAATAACCTCGCCGTCACGAAAAACAAGAATCTCTCCGGGAATCAGATCCCGGACAAATTCTGCCCCCACTGCAGACAACGCGCAGCTTTCCGAAGCAGCCACCCAGGCTCCGTCCGGCATTTTACCATAGCAGAGAGGGCGGAAGCCAAAGGGATCCCGGACCGCAATCATTTTTGCAGAAGACATGAGAATCATCGAATAGGCGCCCTCCAGCGTATCCATAGCCCTGCTGACTGCCTCCTCAATGCTGGAGGAGTGAAGCCTTTCCCTTGTGACAACATAGGCAATGGTTTCTGTATCGCTGGTTGTATGAAAAATCGCACCGGAAAGCTCCAGCTGGTCCCTCAGCTTCAAAGCATTGCTCAGATTGCCGTTGTGCGCCAGAGCCATTTTCCCTTTCTGATGATTGACCTCAACAGGCTGGCAGTTATTCCGTGTATTTCCTCCTGTGGTACCGTATCTGACATGGCCCACAGCCATGGTTCCCTCTGACAGGCGGGGAAGTGTTTCTTTAGAAAACACCTCATTTACCAGCCCCAGATCCTTATAAGATGAAAAAACGCCGTCATCATTTACCACAATTCCGCAGCTTTCCTGTCCCCGGTGCTGAAGCGCATACAGCCCGTAATAGACAACCTCCGCCACAGCCTCCCGTTTCGGGCTGACGATCCCGAAAACGCCGCATTCCTCATGAACAGCCATAATCCGATTTCCTCCTGAATCTTATTTTCCCATACTCCGTCCAAGCGCAGCGCCTATGAAACCGCAAAACAAAGGATGCGGTTCATTGGGACGGCTCTTAAACTCCGGATGGAACTGAACGCCCACATAAAACGGATGGTCAGAAATCTCCACAGTCTCCACCAGACGCCCCTCAGGAGAAGTTCCGCTGATTCTCAGGCCTGCCTGCTCCAGTCTCTCCCTGTACGCATTATTAAACTCATACCGGTGACGGTGACGTTCATAAATCAGGTCTGTACCATAGCATTCTTTCATTTTTGTATTCTCCTGAATCAGGCAGGGATAGCTTCCCAGGCGAAGGGTCCCCCCTTTATCCAGATCCTCGCTCTGGCCGGGCATAAAATCAATCACCTTGCTGGCACACTGCTCATCAAACTCTCCGGAATGGGCATCCAAAAGTCCGGCTTTATTCCGGGCATACTCGATTACCGCAATCTGCATTCCCAGACAAATGCCAAGATAAGGAATCCTGTGCTCCCGGGCATAGGCCGCCGCCAGAATCATGCCTTCAATTCCACGACTTCCAAAACCGCCGGGAATCAAAATTCCCTGCAGTCCATCCAGAATTTCCCCGACATTTTCCCTGTTAATGGATTCAGAATCAATCCAGTGGATCCGTACATGAGAATGATAAGCATAGCCTGCATGGTTCAGCGCCTCTGCCACAGACAGATAGGCGTCATGCAGCTTCACATATTTTCCCACCAGGCCAATGGAAACCTCCTGATCCCGATTGCGAATCCGCTCCACCAGCTGCTCCCACTCCCGCAGATCCGCCTTCGGAGGATCCAGGTGAAGCTTTCTGCATACTGCGTCAGAAAAGTTCTGCTTTTCCAGCATCAGCGGAGCCTCATACAGATTGGGCAGTGTTCTGTTTTCAATAACACAGTCCTGGCTGACATTGCAAAACAGAGAAATTTTCTGAAAAATAGATTCCTCCAGCGGTTCATCGCAGCGCAGAACAATCATATCAGGATTGATCCCCATTCCCTGCAGCTCCTTTACCGAATGCTGGGTCGGCTTTGACTTGTGCTCCTCAGAGCCCTTTAAATAGGGAACAAGAGTTACATGGATAAACAGGCTGTTTTCCCGTCCGACCTCAAGAGAAATCTGGCGCACCGCTTCCAGAAACGGCTGGGACTCCATATCTCCAATGGTTCCTCCGATTTCTGTAATTACCACATCTGCGTCTGTCTGCTTCCCCACCCGGTATACAAACTCCTTAATCTCGTCTGTAATATGAGGAATCACCTGCACCGTAGAGCCCAGATACTCTCCCCGCCGCTCCTTGTTTAATACATTCCAGTAGACCTTTCCCGTAGTCAGATTGGAATACCGGTTCAGATCCTCATCAATAAACCGTTCATAATGACCCAGATCCAGATCGGTTTCCGCCCCATCCTCTGTGACAAAAACCTCGCCGTGCTGATAGGGACTCATGGTTCCCGGATCCACATTAATATAGGGATCCAGCTTCTGCGCTGCCACCTTCAGTCCTCTCGCCTTTAAAAGCCTTCCCAGAGACGCTGCCGTAATTCCCTTTCCCAGACCGGATACCACGCCTCCTGTTACAAAAATATACTTTGTCATTGCTGATTCCTTTCTTTTACTCTCATTCCCGCATCACTGTTATTTCCCGCTGGCTCCGTAGTTGGAAAGCACACGGGCAGAGGGATCGTTGACATCACAGCCCCTCCAGTCCCTGTTCGGCATCCAGAAGCCTGCAATCATTTCTGCCTGACCGGGATAATAAGATTCAAAAATTTCCCGGTAAAGCAGTGACTCCTTTGTAAAAGGCCGGGCATAGGAATACTCTGCCGCTTTCTTCTCAAACTCCTCCTGCGTATACTTCTCCTCTGCATAGGCTTTCAGGTAATCTACCATCGAATGACCCACTGCATCAGAAAATGCCGCCTTCTCTCTCCAGAGAATTTCCTCAGGCAGACAGCCATCCTCTAAAAAGGCACGGCGCAGCAGATATTTTCCCTTTCCGTATTTGTTCTGTTTCAATTCCGGATCCACAGACATAACGTATTTTACAAAATCCAGATCCCCAAAGGGAACCCGGGCCTCCAGGGAGTTGACAGAAATACAGCGATCCGCCCGGAGAACATCATACATATGAAGCTCCCGGATCCGCTTTTCCGACTCCTTCTGAAAAGCCTCTGCATCCGGAGCAAAATCTGTATATTTATACCCGAACAGCTCGTCAGAAATCTCTCCTGTAAGAAGAACACGGATATCCGTTTCCTGATGAATGGCTCTGCACACCAGATACATTCCCATAGATGCCCGGATTGTAGTAATATCATAGGTTCCTAACAGGTAAATCACATGCTCCAGCTCCGAAATCACCTGTTCCGGAGTCATAAATACCTCTCTGTGATCGCTCCCAATATAATCAGCCACCTGCCGCGCATATTTCAAATCAATGGCGTCCTCGCTCATGCCAATTGCAAAGGTTCGAATTGGCTCCTTGCTTTTTCTGGCTGCAATGGCGCAGACCAGGGAGGAATCCAGTCCGCCTGAAAGGAGGAAGCCTACCTTTGCGTCCGCTACCAGACGCTTCTCCACGCCTGCTGTCAGCTTATCGTGAATCTTCCGGCACACAGTATCCAGATCGTCCCTGCATACAGACTCCGGATGAGAAATATCGCAGTAGCAGACAAACTCTCCGTCCTTATAATAATGTCCCGGAGGAAAGGGCATAATCCGATCCGTCAGAGCTGTCAGATTTTTCGCCTCACTGGCAAAGAGAATCACTCCATCTTTATCATATCCGTAATACAGGGGACGAATTCCGATGGGATCTCTGGCAGCCAGATAAGTATTTGTCTCTCCGTCATAAAGGATGCAGGCAAACTCTGCATCCAGCATTGCAAACATACCGATGCCGTATTCCCGGTACAAAGGCAAAAGCACCTCGCAGTCAGAATCACTCTCAAAGGTGTATTTATCAGAAAGCTCCTTTTTCAGCTTCTCAAAGCCGTAAATCTCTCCATTGCAGACCACATAGCTGTTTCCCAGACGAAACGGCTGCATTCCCGACGGGGTAAGCCCCATAATCGCCAGACGGTGAAAGCCCAGATAACCATTTCCCGTATCCACAACCCGGCTGTCATCCGGTCCTCTGGAAATTGTTTTTTCAAAGCCCTCCATAAACCTTTCATAATCTGCACCGGGTCCGCAGTATCCCATAATTGAGCACATAGGTATTTACCTCCAAAAATCAACGTAATTCATACAGGCAATCGCCTGCAGCTTCTGCGGGCGGTTGCCTGTATATACTTCTTTCTTTTTCCGGCATTTTTCAGCCGCATTTTCTTTTATTCCACATCCTCCTGTTATTTTATTTTCCCTTTGTCAGCGAACGCCAAACAGCAGATCTCCATAGGTGGGAAACGGCCAGTATGACTTTGCTGTCAGGGTTTCCGCCTCATCACAGACCGCCCGCAGCTCTTCCATTTTAACCAGAACCTTATCACGAATCATCGCTGACTCCTGAACCACATCTTCTGCTTTCTGTATATCTGCCAGAGCCTGAACCAGCTCCTCCTTCTTCTCTGCCATTGCGTCAGTCAGAAGGGAGAGACGGCATACCAGTCCTTTTTCGTAGCTGCAGGCAATGCCGGCATCCAGTGCCTTTTTCGCCGCTGCCGTTTTGGAAAGCTCCAGGGCATAAGCGGAAACTGCAGGAGCAATCTCTGTCTGCACCATTTCTGTCATGGTATTGGCCTCAATGACTATGGTTTTGCAGTAATTATCCAGCATAATTTCACATCTTGATTTCAGCTCTGCCTCAGAGAAAACCTTATGAGAGGTCAGCATCTCTACATTTTTCTTATCCAGAAGATGAGGCATGCAGTCTGCCGTAGTCCGGTAGTTCAAAAGACCTCTTTCCTGTGTTGCCTCCTGAATCCAGGACTCGTCATAACCATTTCCATTAAAAATGATTTTTTTATGATCCTGAATGGTTTTCCGGATCATCTCATGAAGAGCTGTCTCAAAATCCTCTGCCTTTTCCAGACGGTCTGCGTAGATTTTCAGACTTTCTGCCACGGCGCTGTTTAACATAATATTGGCGCAGGCAATACTGTTTGAGGAGCCCAGCATGCGGAATTCAAATTTATTTCCTGTAAAAGCAAAGGGAGAGGTTCTGTTTCGATCCGTCGTGTCCCGGTTAAACTTCGGCAGTACATCTACCCCCAGCTTCATCTGCGTTTTCTGGGTCCCCGCATAGGGGATATCCTTTTCAATCGCCTCCAGCACTGCATTCAGCTCATCTCCCAGGAAAATTGACACCACTGCCGGCGGCGCTTCGTTGGCCCCCAGACGATGATCATTTCCCGCGGTTGCCACAGAGATCCGGAGAAGATCCTGATAATCATCCACAGCCTTGATCACCGCACAGAGGAATAAAAGAAACTGTGCGTTTTCATAAGGCGTTTCTCCCGGCGAAAGAAGATTTACTCCGGAATCTGTGGAAATCGACCAGTTGTTATGCTTGCCGCTTCCGTTAACGCCGGCAAACGGTTTTTCATGAAGGAGACATACCAGACCGTGCTTTGCCGCCACCTTCTGCATAATCTCCATGGTCAGCTGGTTGTGATCCGTTGCCACATTGGTTGTCGTATAGACAGGTGCCAGTTCGTGCTGCGCCGGTGCCACCTCGTTATGCTCTGTCTTTGCATAAATCCCCAGCTTCCACAATTCTTTATTCAAATCCTCCATATAGGCTTCCACCCTCGGCTTAATTACGCCGAAATAGTGATCGTCCATTTCCTGTCCCTTGGGCGGTTTTGCTCCGAACAGGGTCCGTCCGGTAAACCGGAGATCTCTTCTCCGGTCATACATTTCTTTTGTTATCAAAAAGTATTCCTGCTCCGGTCCGACTGAGGTGAACACATATTTCACATCCTTATTTCCAAAAAGACGGAGAATCCGAAGCGCCTGCTTATTCAGTGCCTTCATGGAACGAAGCAGCGGTGTTTTCTTATCCAGCGCCTCTCCCCCGTAGGAACAAAAGGCTGTGGGAATACAAAGGGTCTTTCCTTTAATAAAAGCATAGGAAGTAGGATCCCAGGCAGTATAGCCTCTTGCCTCAAAGGTTGCCCTCAGTCCGCCGGAGGGAAAGGAGGACGCATCCGGTTCCCCCTTAATCAGCTCTTTTCCGGAAAACTCCATAATCACGCCGCCTGCCGGTGAGGGAGAAATAAAGCTGTCATGCTTTTCTGCCGTAATTCCTGTAAGCGGCTGAAACCAGTGGGTGTAATGGGTTGCGCCGTGGGCTACAGCCCAGTCCTTCATTGCTGCTGCAACTGAATTGGCTACGGTAATATCCAGCCTGGCGCCCTCATCAATGGTTTTACGCAAAGACTGATATACCTTTGCAGAAAGATTTGCTTTCATCTCTCTGTCATCAAATACCTTGCTTCCAAAATACTCCGGAATCTTTTTCATAATTGTTCTCCTTCCGCTTACAGCAGCAAAGGCGCCTGTCATGTTCCCCATGACAGACGCCCTTGCCTTTGCTGAATGATATAAAAGAAAAGGCGTCTCTGAGATTTGTATCTCACAGACGCCTTTGCCTTTATGCAGAGGATAATACACCTGGCAGTTTCATTTGTCAATTATTTTTTTGCCTGATTTTAAAAACTTTATTTTCTTAGTTTTTTACTTTATTTTCTTTTTTCCCAGTTCCCAGAAAGCCACAGCACTGGCAGCCGCCACATTCAGAGAGTCCACTCCGTGGGACATGGGAATCATCACCGTGTAATCACAGTCTGCAATGGTCGTTTCTGACAGCCCGTCCCCCTCCGTTCCCAGTACAACCGCAAGCCTGTCCTCTGCCAGAAGAGCCGGGTGATCGATGCTTACAGAATCCTGCTTCAAAGCCATGGCCGCTGTCCGAAATCCCAGCTTTCTGAGAAACTCCTGCCCCTCCTCCGGCCAGGCGCAGTCCTTCTCATCCAGAAAGGTCCAGGGGATCTGGAACACCGTTCCCATGCTGACCCGGGCGGCTCTCCGGTACAGGGGATCGCTGCAGCCGGGAGTCAAAAGCACGGCATCCATTCCCAGGGCGGCGGCGGAACGGAAAATCGCCCCTACATTGGTGGGATTCATCACCCTTTCCAAAACAGCAATTCTGCGAGCTCCGGCACATACCGACTCCGGCGCCGGCAAAGGCTTTCTCCTCATCGCGCAGAGAAGCCCGCGGGTCAGGGAAAACCCGGTCAGACGGGTAAGCACCTGAAAATCAGCCGTAAAAACCGGGGTATCCTCACACCGGCTGAGAACCTTCTGTGCCTCCCCGAAAATTTCTTTTGTTTCCGCCAAAAAAGAAAGAGGCTCATATCCTGCATTAAGCGCCCGTTCAATCACATTGGGGCTTTCCGCTATAAAAATCCCGGTATCCGGCTCATACAGATGATACAGCTGATTTTCAGAAAGCCTTGCGTACACATCCAGCTCCGGTGCCGTAAAATCTGTAATGGGAATGATTCTGTCTGTCCTGGTATCCATTCTATTCTCCTGCCTCTTCCAATTTTTCTTTTGTTTTTTCCGGGCCGATCTGCTGTTCGCACCAGCCCAGAATATCCTCATAAACCTGTTTCCGGTTGATTTCGTTTAATACCTCATGGCGGGCTCCGGGATAAATTCTGCATTCTATATTCTTTATCCCTGCCTTCCTGTACCATCCGGCCGCTTTCTCCGTTCCACGCCCAAAATCGCCCAGAGGATCCTCCCCTCCTGACAAAAGCAGAACAGGAAGTGTTTCTGGTATCTGTTTCATCAGCAGCCTGTCATTGGCATAATAAACGGCATCGACCAGACCGTAAAATCCGTTCAGACTAAATCCGAACTGACTGCGGGGATCCCCATAATATTCCTTTGTCAGTGCGGTATCCCTGGTCAGCCAGCTGTCCTCCGGATGCTTTCCCGAAAGATCGTATTTTTTGTATTTTCCGGAAAATACCGTTTTCTCTGCCAGAGGGCTGTATGCATGCCATCCCTGCCCTGCCGCCATAAGCCTTAATAAAACCAGACCGGCGCCTGCAATCCAGGAGGGAATTCCTCCCGTTCCCGCAAGAATCACACCAGAAAGCCCCCTGCCGTATTTCGTCATATAGCATCTGGTCAGAAACGATCCCATACTGTGTCCCAGCATAAAACAGGGAAGCCCCGGATACCTTCCTTCCATCTGCTTTCTCACCTGATGCATATCGCGAATCAGGCAGATACATCCCGGCTCGTCAGAAAAATATCCCCGCATATCCGCAGAAATGACAGAATCCCCATGTCCCAGCTGGTCACAGACTGCCACAGCAAATCCCCGGTCTGCAAGGAAGGAAGCCGTCTCCCGGTATCGGTCTCTGTATTCTATCATTCCATGAGTGATCTGCAGAACCGCCCTGCATCGTCCCTCCTCCGGAACCCATTCCGTTCCGTAAATCACAGTTTTTCCATCTGATGACGGAAAACGAAATTCCCGTTTCTTTGCCAAATGCTCTCCTCCTTCCGGAAACCTTCCACAAAGTCCCCGTTTCTTCTGCTTCATTCATAGCATACTTTTTTCTGAAAATCAAGCATTCCCCGGCTGAAGAAACTGCATCTCATTTTCACACGTTTGCAGAACCTGTATACCTGCTGTCTTTTACTGTTAAACTATGACAGAAAAACAAGATAGTTTTTTGTAAATCCAGAATCTAAACAATTTCTGTTTTTTCTGATATACTAAAAAACAGTGTAAAAGTTTCTATGAAAGTATCCTATATCTGCAGCCAGATCGGAATGGTGCAGAAGAAAGAAGTGAACGACAGAATATGAAAGAACAAGAATTGAAAAAACTTCTTTGCCTGACTCCAGAAGAAGAACAGTATCTGACAGAAAAATTCCAGATTGCAGATGAGCATACTGCAGCAGAGCTTGAATTTGAACCATTTTTTCATAACCGCCAAATGATTGCTGTACGGCTGCTGGATGCAGAAGCAGGAATTCCCACGCACAAACACAAATACATTGAAATGTTTTATGCTTATTCCGGTTCCATTACCCATCAGATCAACGGAACCGAGATAACGCTCAACGAAGGGGATCTCCTGTTGATGAACCAATATGTGGAGCACAGCAGGCCTCCCGGAGAGAAAGGGAATCTCGGAATTGTTTTTATTATTCGTCCAGAATTTTTCGATATTCCCCTGCAGATGATTTCAGAGGAAAATGAAATCAGAGCTTTCCTTGTAAATTCTCTGCGCCAGAACAATCCTGTTTCCCAGTATCTTCTGCTGCATACCAACAGACTTCGGCTGATTCACAATCTTGTGGACAATCTGCTTCAGATTTCCTGTGAAAAACCCGGCAACGCGCTTGCTTTATACCAGTATACCATGGGATTGATTTTTCTCCATCTGACAGACAGCTCTCACTGTATCAGCAGCAATTTTTTCCATGGTCACAGAGACACCATTATACGGGAAACTCTGAGCTGTATTGATTCCCATTACAGTACCGTAACCTTAAGCCAGCTGGCCGATGATTTCCACCAGCCCCTGTCCACCATGAGCAAAATTATCAAAGAAGAAACCGGCCATACATTCCGGGAGCTTTTGATGAAAAAGCGGTTCCAGATGGCTGTCCAGCTGCTTCTTGAGACGGATCTCCGGGTTGAGGAAATTGCCATTTATGTAGGCTACGAAAATCTCAGCTATTTTTACCGTCAGTTTAAAAAACGGTGCAAAATGACTCCGCGTCAGTACCGGCTGATTCATAAAAACGGATTCTTCCGCAGAACATAGTGCTTCTGCGAGAGGATCCGTTTTTTACTTGCTTTCTTTTCTGCAAGTGATATAATAAAGCCGATTAATCGACAGGGAGGCAATCAAAATGGAGATACAACAGGAACTTCTGAATGCTCTTGACATAGATTATTCTTACCGGCTGGCCAAAAAAATGGAACAGTTTCGCACTCATCCAGAACTGGGATACCGGACCTCAGGTTCCCGGGCGGAATTCCAGACAGGAGAAATGCTGAAAGAGGAAATGGAACGGATCGGTCTTTGCTCCGTTACCAAAGATCCCGTTACGGCAGACGGCTGGGAATTTAAAAAGGCTCTTCTCTCCTACACCGCGCCGGATGGAGAAAAACGCTCTGTTCTCTTAGGTGCTTATCAGACCACCATGGTCACAGACGGCCCCCGGGAATATCCCCTTTTGTATCTGGGCAAGGGTACGGAGGCGGATTACGAAGGCAGAGACGTATCGGGAAAACTGGTTCTGGTAGAAATCAATCAGAGAGATGAATGGTGGATCAATTATCCCGTTTACCAGGCCCATTTAAAGGGCGCTGCGGCTCTGATTGCCGTTCAGAGCGGAGGATACGGCGAGATCGACGATGAAGCGCTTAATGCCCAGGATATTGCCGGACCGGAAAACGCACCGGCCTTTTCCATTTCCAGAAAAGACGCCGCCCCCTTAAAGGCCATGCTGACGGCAAACGAAAATACAGACTGTCCCGGAGAACTTCTTGTTACGCTTGATGCCGATACAAGAGTTACCCGCGGCTGCACCACCTACAACATAACCGGCACTATTCCCGGTCTTCACCCGGAGCGGATGATTCTTCTGTCTGCCCATTACGACTCTTATTTCAGCGGATTTCAGGATGACAATACTGCCGTTTCCATGATGCTTGGAATTGCCAGAGCCTTGATTCGCAGCGGCTGTCAGCCCCGGAACACCCTTGTGTTTTGCGCCATGGCCGCAGAGGAATGGGGAGTTGCCGACTCCAGCTTTGACTGGTCCACCGGCGCCTATGAACAGGTTTTCACCGCTCATCCCGAATGGGCGGGAAAGGTCATTGCTGATTTGAACTTTGAGCTTCCTGCTCTGGCCCACGGAACCCGCGCAAGAATCCGCAGCTGCTACGAATACACCAGCTATCTGAATGAATTCCTCCGGCAGCTTCCGCCCCTTACAAAGGCATATCCGGATGAAACCAGTGTAACAGCTCCCATCGAAACCTGGTCTGATGATTTTTCCATTGCCATTGCAGGCATCCCTTCTATGGTAAATGATTTTACAGGCGGCAGCTTTATGGAAACCCACTATCACTCTCAGTTTGACAACGATGATTATTATGACGAGGATGTGTACCGTCTCCACCACGAGCTGTTTCTTCTCCTTGTTCATGAGCTGGATCAGACTGCCGTTGTTCCGCTGAATTTTGCCCCTGTCATGCGTCGGGCCGCAAAGGCTCTTGAATGCGAAGGGCCTAAGGAGGTTTCCGCCAGCTTTTCCTCACTGAAGAAGCTTCTTTCTCAGGCAGAGCTGTCTGCGGAAGATGCTTACAAAACCATTGAGAACACAAATCGCCAGTACCGTACCCTTTTGCAGGAGGGACACCTTTCGGAGGCAGAACAGCTTTTTGAAAATTCCCGGAAAGACGAAAGCCGTGCCTTAGAACTGTTTTTGCTGGCTCAGGATGAGCTTGTTCGGATTGACTGGTACGGCAATGTGTTTTATCCTCATGAAATTTTCATAAAGCGGCTGTCCCTTCTGGACAATGCGATTGAAAGCCTGAAGCAGAATGATTTAAAGGCTGCTCTGGGAAGTCTGTATCAGCTGGACAACAATGCCTATGCTTTTATGTTTGATGAGCAGGTTTACAATCACTTTACCGATTACGCCTTCCACCAGCCGCGGGAACGTCTGAAATGGGGTTATCAACGGCTGCTTCCCCACCAGAATCTGTACCACCTGGTAAAGGCTCTTCTGGCAAAGGAAAAAACAAAAGCTTCTGATTTTCAGGAGGAAATCCGCCTTCTCACCCGTATCCGCACCACTCAGCTGGAGGAGCTTTCCATGGCTCTCGAGCAATTAAAAGCCCTGGCAGAGAAAGCCTTTCTTGTATGTTAAAACAGGAACGGAAAATAACGAAACTACAATTACAGAAATACCTTAGAAAGGAAAGGCAGACTGATCTTCTGCCAAATTTTTATGGACAGTACAACGCTATACCGCGTAACCCGAGATGATTTACCAAAGCTGGAACTGCTGCTGAATCAATGTTTCGCCCACGATCCCCTTTACGAAACTCTGATACCGGACCCGGATATCCGGGCCCGCCTGATGCCGGAGCTGTTCCACTGCGATATGACTGAATTTTATGAAACATGTGAAATATTTGCCGACAGCCCTGAATTAAACGGCGTACTTGTGGTTTCTGATGAAGCAGAGCCCTATAATTTTATTCATTTTTATCTATCAGAAGCCAAGGCCCTTCTCCAGACAGACACCTATCTCATCAAGGAGGATCCGACGCTTAAAACCTTCGGTAATTTTTTAAAAGGGGAGGATTATCTGAATTCCCGCTGGACAGAGCGCCTTCATCAGAATCAGAGGCTTCACATTATTTATCTGGCTGTCAATCCCCAGATGCAGCATCATGGAATTGCAGCTCTTCTTCTGGATGATGCCATCAACTATGCAAACCGCCATCAGATGATGATTTCACTGGAAACCCATAATGAAAAAAATCTGGAATTCTATCACCATTTCGGCTTCCGGCTGTATGACATTGTGGAAGCTCACTTTTCTTTAAAACAATATTGTATGATAAAAGAGCCGGCTCTGTAACGAACCGGCTCTCACTTTTTCTCACTTTTTAAATTCCGCCTGCAAATCCTAAAACAGGAGCTGTCTTTGCCCCGCCTGTCCTCTGCTCTGTCTGTACAGGAGCAGTCTGAGACGCATAGGCTGCCGCGCGGCTTTTTGTTGAAGAAGAGATTGGATGACCGCAGGCCTCCATCCTTCTTAATACCTGCTGCTGACGACGGGCCGCCAGACCCGGATTCCTGGTAGGTGCATATCTGGAAGGAGCATTGGGAATGCCTGCCAGAAGCGTGCACTCATACTCATTCATCTGCCAGGGCTCTTTTCCAAAATATCCGCGGCTGGCATCTCCTGCTGTATGGTATCCGTCTCCGAAGGAAATGGTGTTGACATACAGTTCCAGAATCTCATCCTTACTGTACTTTCTCTCCAGCTCCAGGGCTGCGAATACCTCGGCAATCTTCCTCTCCATCTTCTTTTCCTGGCTGAAATACAGATTCTTGGCCAGCTGCTGGGTAATGGTGCTTCCACCCTCTACATACCGTCCTGCCCGGATGTCATTGACCAGAGCGCGGCAGATAGCAATCGGATCCAGACCGAAATGGCTGTAAAATCTGTGATCCTCTACAGAAACCACTGCATTCAGATAAGTATCCGGCAGCTCCTCCAGAGTGGTATAGCCTTCTTTGCTGCGAATGGAATCCACCATACTCTCCAGACTTGTCTCCGCAACTGCCGCCTGATACATCTCGTAACCCTGTCCGGCAACGGTGAACCCGGTACAGGCTGCTGCAGCCATCATCAGTGCTGCCACATATCCGATTATTTTCTTTATCATTGTCCACCGCTCCTTTCATGGTTTTCTTCGTTTTCATCTTACAAAACTATTTTACCATGAAATTCCCGGCAAGACTTTACCATTCCCTTAGGGTTTCTGAAAGTATTTGAAACTTTCTGACGAATTTATTACGAAGTCTTACATAAACTGATAAATATTATATGCACAAATCATCATAATCACTGCCATCAGGCCGATGAACAGTTTATTTACCATATTAGCGTCCATTCGTTTATTGACAATTCTTCCTGCTGCACCGCCAAGAATTCCGCCGCCTACCATAAGAATCAGAAGTCCGATCTCAAATTCCGGAACCGTACGGGTAACCAGTGTATTCACCAGACTGGTAATCTGGGAGAACAGAATAATGTACAGGGAGTTCTGAGCTGCTGTCTTGGTATCCATAGAGAAGAAATAAAACAGTACCACCAGGTTGATGGGGCCGCCGCCGATTCCCAGGAAAGAAGAACAGATTCCCAGAACAAGACCAATGGCAATGCATACCAGCGGATTTGTTACATGAAGTGTCTTAATCTGATCCTTTTTCAGCGTATAAATCATCGTTCCCAGAGTAATGATCAAAAGACAGAATGCCTGAATGGCGCCTACCTGATCCTTGTTGGCAAACATATTGGACAGATACTGGAACATCATTTTGCCCGCAACACCGCCGATTGCCGCGCCGATCGCCAGAGGAGTACCTGTCTTTAAATCAACCAGAGACTCTTTGCTCAGCCGCGCCTTCAAAACGGAATAACAGGACATGGAAAGTACCGTACAGCCGGATAAAAAGCTGATGCTGGCTACACTCAGTACCCCGAAAGCATCCAGAATCGGCTTAATCAGTACACCTCCGCCGATTCCGCAGATAGCTCCTACTACCGATGCGCCAAAGCTTACCCCAAGAAATATCAAGTACAAATATAAACTCATAATGTTCTCTTCTCCTTCTCCTGCACAGGAAAACCCGCCCTTTCCGGAAACCGGCAGGTGCGGGAATCTCCTGTCTTATTTTTCGTGAAAAACATTTCCCCCCACAATTTTGTGATTACTGCTCTAATGCAGCCTTCACTGCAGCAAACACGCCTTCAGAAGTAACGGTTGCTCCGGATACTGCGTCCACTCCTTCTACAGTACCCTTTTCCAGGATCGCGCCGGTCAGCTCTTCCATGGCAGCTCCGCCGATTTCCGGAGTCTCTCCCTCTCCGGTTAAAATCAGAGCCGTAATGGTTCCGTTCTCATCTGCAGTCACCTGAGCCTGGATCTCTCCGCCAAAGCCCTTGGCTGTTCCTGTGAGTGCACCTTCCTGCTCCTCCTTTACTTCCCCGGTTTCTTCTGCTGCCTCTGCTTCCACAGCAGCCTTCACTGCAGCAAACACACCCTCAGAGGTAACGGTTGCTCCGGATACTGCGTCCACTCCTTCTACAGTACCCTTTTCCATAATCGCGCCGGTCAGCTCTTCCATGGCGGTTCCGCCGATTTCCGGAGTCTCTCCCTCTCCGGTTAAAATCAGAGCCGTAATGGTTCCGTTCTCATCTACAACTGCCTGAGCCTGAATCTCTCCGCCAAAGCCCTTGGCTGTTCCTTTGAGCGCGCCCTCCAGTTCTTCCTTCACGGCCTCGGTCTCTTCTGCTTTGGTCTCCTCTGCTTTTGTTTCCTCAGCCTTAGTTTCCTCTGCCTTGGTTTCCTCCTCTGCAGTCTCAATTCCCATTGCTGATTTTACAGCGGAAAATACTGCTTCAGAAGTAATGGTTGCTCCGGATACTGCATCCACTCCTTCCAGGGTCTGGGCTGCTGTAATGGCCTCTGTCAGAGAAGACATGGCAGCTCCGCCGATTTCCGGAGTCTCTCCCTCTCCAGTCAGGCTCAGAGCGATAATTTTATCACCGGCCACTGTCACTTCTGCCTGAACCGGACCGCCAAAGCCCTCTGCCTCTCCGTTTACCACTGTGATCTCTGCGCCGCCGGCTGCCGCCTCCAGCCTGCTGTTCTGAATGGCCTCATATGCAGGACCAGACACAGCTACTACTGCTGCTGCCGCTGCTGCCATCACGCCCAATCCAATGATATTTCCTTTGTTCATTGATGTTCCTCCCTGTATTTTACTGTTGTTTTGTAACGAGTCAAAAGGGGACATTTTCCTGCCGTCCTGAACTGTTACGTTATTTTTTCGTTAAGACATCTCTATCAGCGTATCATTATCTGCTGTATTTGTCAATCTTTTAGCAAACAGGAATCGCTGGAACCTAACGGAATTCCTCCATCCAGACCGCCTGCTTCTCTTCCAGGGACTTCTTCACATTCAGCACTCTCTGATTTTCTGAACCGCGGAATTTCAGACTCAGATTCCTTTTCTCTGCCACAAATTTTCCATCCACCATCACATCAAAAAGCGGAATCAGCTCTCTGGTAACAGAGGATGCTTCCATCATCCTTCCAAGAATATCTTTTTCAAAATCATAACCTGTAAAGCACCAGATGGTTTTCTGCGGCAGACGTTCCCGGACTGCCCGGATAAAAGGCAGAAGGGCTTCCTGATTGGAAGGCTCCATCGGCTCTCCTCCCAGCAGGGTCAGTCCCTCAATATAATCGTGATCCAGACTGGAGAGAAGCTGTTCCTGAACCTCTTGTGTAAAGGGCTTTCCAAACTGAAAATCCCATGCCTCCTCATTAAAGCAGCCCTTGCATCGGTGGGTACAGCCACTGACAAACAAAGACACTCTTACTCCCGGTCCGTTGGCAATATCTACAGGCTTTATGGTTGCATAATTCATAGAAATAGTTCCTTTCTCTGCTCTGTCAAATATGGTTTTACTGCTGGTTTTATTATAACAGCACAGGAAATTCTATGCAAGCAATGCATTTTTCTTTTTGCAAAATGTAATATATATTTGACATTTTGTAATTTATATTTTATAATAAAACCATACCAAAGACAGATACGCAGATTCCCTGCAAATCTCCTGTCAAAAGAAACGGAGGGAACCTTCATTTTCCATGAAAAATCTTAAAATGAAAGCAGCCAGGGCTGCCCTGGATATGTCCCAGGGAGATCTGGCTGCCGCAACCGGAGTCACCCGGCAGACCATCGGTATGATTGAAGCCGGCGACTACAACCCGTCCTTAAAGCTGTGTCTTGCAATCTGCAAAGCTCTGGGAAAAACACTGGATGAACTTTTTTGGGAGGAATAATTATGGATGAACGAATCAAAGAAACCTATCGAAAAATTTATGCAGAATTATTTGTTATTGTTTTATTTGCCTGCTGCATTTCCATGCTGATCAAATTTATATTTTTACACCGGTCCATGCCTGAGTGTATCCTGGAATTTCTGATTCTGACCGGATCACCGGTTTATATGGCAGTCCGCACCAGGATGCTTGGTGTCACCCAGGTTCCGTTTTTTCAGAACCGTTCCCGGCTTCGCCGCCGGACCGGACTTGCCGCCGGGCTTCTGACCGCACTTTTCGTGTTTGCCGCTGTCCGCCGTGCCCGGAATGACGACACGGATATGGTTTCTCTTGCCGTATTTGGCGCTGCCTTTCTCGCTTCCTTTCTGCTGGCTCAGTCCATCTACAGAAAAGCAGAAGAAAAACGGCAGAAAAAGCTGGATTCCCGGTACGAGGATTAATCACTCCCATACGAAACATCCGCATTTTCTGCCTGTCTATTTTCTTTATCCTTCAAACTGACTGTTGTAAAGCTCTGCATAGAACCCATGTTTCGCTAACAGCGACTCGTGGGTTCCCTGCTCGATAATATGCCCGTCCTTCATAACAAGAATAACATCTGCCCCCTGTATGGTAGAAAGACGGTGAGCCACAATAAAGCTGGTTCTTCCTTCCATCATGGCTGCAAATGCCTTCTGAATCCTGATTTCCGTGCGGGTATCAATCGATGAGGTGGCCTCGTCCAGAATCAGCATTGCCGGTTTGCACAGCATCACACGGGCTATACACAAAAGCTGCCTCTGCCCCTGGGAAAGATTTCCCCCGTCCTCAGACAGTACCGTATCGTAGCCCTGGGGCATTCTCCTGATAAAGCTGTGGGCATGTGCTTCCTTTGCCGCCTGGATAATCTCCTCCTCAGAGGCCTCCGGTCTTCCGTAGGCAATATTCTCCCGGATCGTTCCCGATTTCAGCCAGGTCTCCTGCAGCACCATACCATAGTTTTCTCTCAGGCTTTGTCTGGTCATGCGGCGGATATCCGTACCTGATACCAGAATAGCCCCCTTCTGTACATCATAAAAACGCATCAAAAGATTGATTATCGTCGTTTTTCCGCATCCCGTAGGTCCTACCAGGGCGATTCTCTGTCCCGGCTTCACATCAAGATTCAGATCCTCAATCAGCGATATATCCGGCTGATAAGAAAAGCTGACGTTTTCCAGCTTCACACTTCCGTCTGCCTGTTTTAATTCCACCGCATCCTCATCCTCCGGTTCAAAGGGCGGCTCGTCCATCAGGGCAAAAACCCGGGCCGCACAGGCCAGAGCATTCTGCAGCTCCGTTACCACGCCGGAAATCTCATTAAACGGCTTGGTGTACTGATTGGCATAGCTGAGGAAAATGGAAAGCTGACCAACTGACAGAAATCCGCGGATTGCCGCAAAGGCTCCTGCCGCACCCACACTGGCATACACCATGCTGTTTACAAAACGGGTAGCCGGATTGGTAATAGAAGAAAAGAAAATCGCCCGCAGGCTGTAGCCGCGAAGACGTTCATTGATCTCCTCAAACCGTTCCTGCGCCTCTTTTTCATATCCAAAAGCCTGGACAACCTTTTCATTTCCGATCATTTCATCCACCAGAGTCGTCAGCTCTCCTCTCGTCTGCGACTGAAGCTGAAACATGGAAAAGGTTTTACGGGCAATAAAAGCTGCAACAAACAGAGACAGCGGAGTAACCAGGACTACAACTGCCGTAATCACAGGATTGACTGCCAGCATAAATCCCAGTGTGCCGAGAATCGTCAGCACCCCGGTAAACAGCTGGGTAAAGCCCATTAAAAGTCCTTCTGAAAACTGATCAATATCCGCAATCAGACGGCTGATAATATCGCCATAGGGATGGCTGTCCAGGTACTTTAAAGGAAGCTCCTGAATATGCTGAAAAGCCTTGACCCGGATATCCTGAACCACATGGTAGGTAATCTGGTTATTCATATGATTCATCAGCCACTGAGTCAGCGCCGTCAGAGCTACAACAACCGCAATTTTTTTCAGAACAGCCAGCAGTCCCTGAAAATCCACATTGCCCGGGCCCAGAATCAGATCCACGCCTTCTCCAACCAGAATCGGCGCATACAGAGTCAGAGCCACAGTAACTGCTGCCAGAACCACGGACAAAAGAACCAGCCATTTATAAACGCCAATATAATTAAGAATCCGTCGAATGGTTGATTTATGCTTTGCAAACTGTAATTTCGGCATTCTACTTCACCTCCTTCTCAGAAAGCTGGGACTGACAGATTTCCCGATATATCTGACAGGATTCCAGAAGCTGTCTGTGAGTTCCGATTCCCGCTATGTTTCCATCGTCCAGAACGATAATCTGATCTGCTCCGCGTACAGTAGCTACTCTCTGGGATACGAGAAATACCGTCATGTCCCTGGTTTCTTCCCGAATGGCCTTTCTCAGTCTTGCATCAGTAGCAAAATCCAGAGCAGAAGCACTGTCATCCATAATCAGAATCTCCGGCCTGCGCACCAGAGCTCTGGCAATCGTCAGCCGCTGCCGCTGGCCGCCGGAAAGATTCTTTCCTCCCTGCTCAATAAAAAGCTTCAGTCCCTTTCCCTTGGCCTCCACAAAATCCCGGGCCTGGGCTATAGAAAGCGCCTCATAGATTTCCTCATCAGAAGCATCTGCTTTTCCCCATCTCATATTCTCCTGCAGGGTTCCTTTAAAGAGAACGGCCTTCTGGGGAACCACACCGAATTTTTCTCTCAGCTCACGAAGGGGCCAGGTACGGACATCTCTTCCGTCCAGCAAAATCTCCCCCTCCCGGACATCGTAAAACCTGGGAATCAGATTCACCAGAGTGGTTTTTCCTGAACCGGTTCCTCCGATAATTCCAATGGTCTGTCCCTTCTCCGCCCGGAAACTGATATCCGTCAGAGAATCCTCTTTTGACCCGTTGTAGGCGAAGCTTACGTGGGAAAAACAGATCTTGCTGTTCTCTTCACCGGTATTAGCGGTACTTTCCTGATAGCCGCCTGCTGTATCAAAGCTCTTGCCGCTTCCTTCCCGGATACTGCAGGAAGCCGGATCTTCAATAGAAGTTTTCTCTTCAAATACCAGGTTGATCCGGTTGGCACATGCCAGTGCCTTGGAAATCGACACAATCAGATTTGCCATTTTAATCAGTTCCACCAGAATCTGAGACATATAGTTCACCAGAGCAACGGTTTCTCCCTGGGTAATTCTTCCGGCATCTACCTGCTTTCCGGAAATCCATACAACTGCAACAATTGCCAGATTAATAATCACATAAGTAACCGGATTCATCAAAGCAGATATTTTTCCAACAAAAACCTGAACCTTTACCAGCTGATCATTGGACTCTTCAAAATGCTTCATCTCATCATTCTGCCGGCTGAAGGCCCGGATCACACGCACTCCGGTCAGATTCTCTCTGGCAGACCTGGTCACCTGATCCAGCTGCCGCTGTACCTTTTTATACAGGGGCATACTGGCTGCCATAATACCAAATACCACCACACTCAGTGCAGGAATCGCCACAGTAAAGACCATGGCTGCCCTGGTATCTACCGTAAATGCCATAATCATGGCGCCAAACACGATAAAGGGAGAACGAAGCAGAAGCCGCAGAGTCAGATTCAGCCCGGACTGTACCTGGTTTACATCACTGGTCATTCTTGTAATCAGAGTAGCCGTTCCGATTTTATCCTGTTCATGGTAGGAAAGGCTGTTAATATGAGCAAACAGCGCATTTCTCAAAGCTGTGGAAAAGCCAACCGCCGCCTTTGCTGCAAAGAACTGTGCTGTCAGAGAACAGGTCAGTCCAATAGCCGCCAAAAGCACCAGGACTCCAGCCATTTTCAAAATATATCCCGTATCCTGATTCCGGATTCCTATATCAATCATCCGGGCTACTACCAGGGGAACAAAAAGTTCAAAACTGGCTTCCAGCATCTTAAACAGCGGCCCCAGTACGCTTTCTACTTTATAATCCCTTAAATATTTCAGCAATCCTTTCATTTTCCGCCTCCGTATTTTTCCTCATACCTGTAAAAATACAATATTTCAGGACAGCCTGCCCTTCTGACCGAAAGATCCGTTCAAAAAGTCCGTCGTCCTGAACTGCTACGTCAGATTATAACATTTTGAAGAAACAGCCGCAAGGTTTCCTTGCTATTTTTCTCCTCTCATGATAGGATACTATTTATAAAAAATGGTTTGCATTCCGGAACAGACTTTTCCGGTGCAGTCAGGAGCGATAATGATTGCATTTATCAGACACTGCAGAAAAATATGGAACAAATACGTGGAGGATGAAATTACCGTTTATGCGGCTCAGGCATCCTTTTTTATTGTCCTGTCTTTCTTTCCGTTTATTATGCTTCTTCTGAGCCTCATCCAGTTTATTCCGGCAGTCAGCAAATCGGATCTGCTGGCCATTCTGATCCGGCTGATGCCGGATATGCTGGATGCTCTTGTTATGGGCATCGTCGATGATCTCTATGTAAAATCACCGGCAACCATTCTGTCTGTAACGGCCCTGACGGCCCTCTGGTCGGCCGCGCGGGGAATGATGAGCATGGAACGGGGAATGAACCGGATTTACGGCACCTTTGAAAAGCGAAACTATATTCTGCGGCGGTTAATCTGCTCCTTTTATACGCTGATTTTCATGGTTGCGTGTATTGTTTCCCTAGTTCTTCTCGTTTTCGGCAGCGCGATTCAAAGCACCTTTATCCGTCTGTTCCCTCTGCTGAAAACCATTACCAGACATTTGATCAGCTTCCGCAGCCTGTTAGCGGCTGTACTGTTTCTGTTCACCTTCGTGGGGCTTTACACAATCCTTCCAAAGAAAAAACAAAACCCCTGGAATCAAATTCCCGGGGCTGTCTTCACTGCCATTGGATGGCTGCTGTATTCCTATTTGTTTTCTCTTTACTTTACAAACTTCAGCAATTTTTCCTATATGTACGGAAGCCTGACAGCAATGGTGCTTCTGATGCTGTGGCTGTATTTCTGCATCTGCATTCTTTTTATCGGCGCAGAAATCAACTGCTATCTGGAGGAACAGGGCTTCCTGAATCCAAAGGAACCGGATCAGAGCGAAGAGCCCTGATCCGGGTTCACGCCCAGATACTGTCCCAGTTCTTTCAGTTCCTCTTCATGCAGGCAGGTTGGCATGGTTCCGGCTTTTACCGCTTCCAGACATTCTGAAAAATCCATCCACCGCACTGACTCCACCTCCTCCCGCTGAAGGGAGAGTTCTTCCGCCTTCACCAGTTCTCTGTATACATAAACAGCGCTGATTTCCCGGTTTCTAAACGGCTTTCCGTAAAATATATTTTCCCTGTACTCCTCATGGAATCCAAGAAATTCCAGTTCCTCCGGCTCTGCCGAAATTCCCAGCTCCTCAGAAAGCTCTCTCACAGCTGCGGGAAGATAATCGTCCCCTGCCGCAACATGACCGGCTGAGGAAATATCGTAACAGCCCGGATAAGAGTCTTTATCTGCACTTCTCTTCTGCAAAAGAAGATCAAAGCCGCTTGTTTCATTTTCCCGCACAATCCAGGTATGAACCGTTCCATGGCGGCTGCCGTCCCGATGGGCTACGCCCCTTTCTCTGACAATCCCGGTCGGCTGACCGTTTTCATCGCGAATATCAAACAGCTCCATCGGCTTTCCGTTTAAAGCAGCTTCCACAAGCCGGTCTGCTCCGTCATAAACCAGCTTCAGAGAGAAAAACTCCTGCTGCTCTTCCAGAAGCCGGAAAAAAATCTTATCTCCCTCCCAGATGTTCAGCTTCAATACTTCCTCTTTGCGGACCCATTCCAGTTCTCCTTCGTCACATTCAGCCGGCTCTCCTGTAAATCCATCTGCCGTAAACAGCGACATATATTCGGTAACTCCGCCTCCGGACACAAATGTGACAAGAGCCCGGAATTTCCAGGAGGTCAGATGATATCCTGTCTCCTCATATACCTCTCTGAGAAGACATTCCTCCGGACTTTCGTCCGCCTCAAAATGACCGCCGACTCCAATCCATTTATCCTTATTCACATCATTTTTCTTCACTGTCCGGTGAAGCATCAGATAGCTTCCATTCTGCTCAATATAACATAAGGTACTGAAACCTGTCATCCTTCCTCTACCTCCATTTTTTTATAAAATCGCGCCATGGGAATCACGCCCGCCACATCTGCAATCAGCCATCCAATGGGAATCGATACCCAGATTCCCTTTACCCCCAGGGAAGGAATCGCAGAAAGACTGTACGCCAGCACTACCCGAAGTCCCAGAGAAATAACAGTCAGCACCACAGACATACCGGGCTTCTCAATGGCACGGAAAAATCCATACAGTAAAAACAGCAGGCCGATCAGGCAGTAAAAGGCGCCCTCAATCCGCAGATACTCCACGCCGATAGCCAGAATTTTCCTCTCCTGCCCATTTACAAAAATACGCATCAAAGGTTCTGCAAAAATCCAGATAACCACACTCACCGCCGCGCCAAAAAGCATGGAGGTTCTGACTGCACTGAGAATCCCCTGACGAATACGCGATTCCTTTCCCGCGCCGTAGTTCTGCGCAATAAATGTGGAAAAAGCATTGCCGAAATCCTGAACCGGCATATAGGCAAAGGAATCAATCTTGACTGCTGCCGCAAAAGCCGCCATAACTGCCGGACCAAAGCTATTTACCCTTCCCTGCACCATCAGAATTCCAAAATTCATAATGGACTGCTGGACACTTGTAATCATCGACAGCCGGGAAATTCCCGCCGCCTCTTCCCTGTTCCACTTCATATGACGCCGTGCAGGAAGAAGCTCCGGCGCTTTCCTCACTGTATAGAAAAGAAGGCCGATTCCAGACAGCCACTGGGCAATCACCGTGGCAAATGCCGCTCCTGCAACACCCCAGCCTGCTGACAGAACAAACACCAGATCCAGAACCACATTCAGCACTGAGGAGATTCCGAGAAATATCAGGGGAGTGACGGAATTTCCAATTGCCCGCAGAAGGCAGGCCAGGTAATTGTACAAAAATGTGCCTCCGATTCCTGCAAAAATCACCAGCAGATATCTCCGCATCAGCCCGTAAATCTCTTCCGGAACCTGCAAAAGCCTCATAATTCCATCAATTCCCAGAAAAGACAGACCGCTTAAAGCTGCTGCCGCCAGCCCGATGCCGGAAAAGGAAAGAAAGACCCCCTTCTTCAGTCTGTCCCAGTCCTTCTGCCCAAAGGCAATGGACACTGCCACGCCGCTTCCCATGGAAAGTCCCAGCAAAATAGAAGTGAGAAAGGTCATCAGCGTATAGGATGCGCCCACTGCCGCCAGAGCATCCGCTCCTACAAACTGTCCGATAATCAGCGTGTCTGCGATGTTATAAAGCTGCTGCAGGAGATTTCCCACAGTCATTGGAAGGGCAAACCAGAGAAGGGTTCTCGTAATCGGCCCCTGAGTAAGATCCTGTTTCATTTGTTTTGTATTCCTTTTCTTTGTAATTCTGCAAACATTATTTTAGCGAAAAAAGGGGAAAAGGGCAATGCCGGAAAGACATTTTTTTATTTAGGAAGACTGTCCTTCACACACAGCGCCCCATACCCCACCTGTGGATTGGGATACTCCCCCATCCCCGGCAGCTTCCTGGCTCCCCGGCGCAGATAGGCTTTCAGCTTTTCCCCGTAGAGAAAGGGATCTCTTCCTTCCACAATTCCCCACTGCATCATTAGGGCTGCGCTTCCCGCTGCAAATGGAGCTGCAAAGGAGGTTCCTGTCACTGCCTGATATCCGCCTCCCGCCGCCGCAGTCACAATCCCCACTCCCGGTGCGGCAATATCCGGCTTCACCTGATTCGTTCTTCTTGTATATCCTCTTCCTGAAAAATCTGCATAGGAATTGGAATCACTGTCATAGGCGCCCACTGTGATAACACTGGATGCAGCAGAGGGAATCGTCAGCGTTGTATCAGGCGTCGGACGGAGAAAACGGGTCGATGGATTTAAAATTCCTGAAGAAGGAAGCCAGAAATCATACTCTCCTGTGATAATTCTTCCGGGAGTCAGACGAAATGTCCAGATTCCGCTTTCTATGTAGGTTCCGTCATCCGGGACAAAATCAAAATAAATTTCCTGGGCCTGGCTGTAAGGGCTGGGTTCCCCGTAATACACCAGAATCTCCATACTTTTGTATCGAAATCTGGATGGTCCAAGCTTCTGCGGAAGAGGACCGATTTCCTCCCCGGAAGGTGCAAACAGGCTGATTTCCATTTCATCCCAGTAATTTTTCCACAGCTGCACATTCACACCTGATTCATAAGGCGCTACAGAAAGCTCCGTATCCTGTCTGGAATCCCCCCGAAACCTCGTTTGCCTTCCCGGCGCCGGAGAAAAAACACCGGAAGTATGGCCGGCTGACGCCCCCTCATTGCCGCTTCCTGCGACAATCACCGTTTTTCCGTAATTGCTGATATCATCCAGATAAGTTTCCAGAAGACTGTTTCCCTCATGTGTTCATTATAATTAAGGGAAAGAACCAGCAAAAAAATTTGCAGTTGCTAAACTGCCTGCTTCTCTGTCGGATAAGGAGACTGATATTTAAAGATAATATCAATGCTCTTATCTCCATTAACAATAATTTTATCGATCAACTCCGTCACGATCTCTCTTGTTACCTCTGCCAGTGTTCCATACTTGACAAACTTTTCAATCCAGTTTTCATAGCTTTCCTCTGTCTCTTCAAAGTTATCTTTCTCCTTCTCTGCCTGTGCAATTTTCTCCCGGATATCCTGATCCTGCTTCTCATATTCTGCTTTATAAGAAAGATATTCTTCTTTATCCAGAACGCCATCCACATAATTTTCGTAGGTTTTCTTCTTATATCTATGTACTCCTGCCAATTCTTTCTGCAGCCGCTCTATCCACTGGTCTGCTTCTGCACACCGCCGGTTTATTTCCTTCCTGCGGTCAGCCGCTTTCAGCAGTTCATCCTTATCGTTTTCTTTCAGCGCCAGCTTTGCCTGTCTCTGGATTTCATTTATTACAATGGAATCCAGAACCTCTCTCTTAATAAAATGGGAATAACACATGTTATTTCCTTTTCTATGGTAGGAGCCGCACTCATAACCGTCTCTGCAGGTAACTCTCTGGAGATTATAACCACAGTCACCGCAGACAAGAAAGCCTGCATAGGGATTGACTTTCCTCACCTCGCTGAGAAAGCCCGGCGTCCGTGACCTTTTCTTCATGATTTCCTTTGCCTGCTCAAAAGTATCCCGGCTGATGATCGGTTCATGCATACCCTCTACAATATACTGTTGTTCCTCTGGAATATAATGATATTTTTCCATTTTGTATGAGATCTTTTCAGATTTATGCTGTACCATGGCACCTGTATAGACCCGGTTTTTCAGAATCACATTGATAGTTGGATATGCCCATCCTTTTGCACCTGCCTTTTCCTGTGCGTTAGAATATTTGAGCCCCTGCACTTTTCTTTTGTATTCGGATGGCGTCATTATTCCTTCTTCATTCAGTTTTTTGGCAATACCGTCTCTGGAATATCCCTCAAGATACATATAAAAGATTTTCCGCACTACCTTTGCGGCTTCTTCATCTACAAGGAAATGATGCTTATCCGCCGGATCTTTAATATACCCGTAAGGTGCAAAACCAGACATAAACTGTCCTCGCTTTTTCTGTGCGGAAAGTGCGCCTCTGATCTTTTTGGAAATATCACGGCTGTACATATCATTAAATAACGTCTTAAACTGTGCCAGTTCTTCATTGCTGTGTGCGACCGAATCCACACCGTCCAGAATCGCAATGTACCGGATGCCGAGGGAGGGAAAAACACGTTCTATATAATTACTGGTTTCGATATGTTCACGTCCCAGACGGGAAATGTCTTTTGTGATCACTCCCTGGATTTTTCCCTTATAGATATCCTCCATCATCCGCTGAAATTCCGGTCTGTTTGCAAAATAGAGACCGGAGTATCCATCATCAATATAAATGTCTGCTATCTCCAGGTCCTCCGATTTGCCGACATACTCCCGGATCAGTTTCATCTGGTTTTCAATACTTTCACTGATTTTATTTTCCCCATCGTCCTTTGACAGACGACAGTATGCCGCCATCTGATACATCATACCACCTCGTCTTTCTGTGTTATACTGGATGCGGAGCCAATCCCGGAAGTAAATTTGAAATAAATATCAATCTGCTGATCAGGATACACGTAGATCCGGTCGATCAATTCAACAAGCACTTCTCTTGTCAGTTGTGCTGATGTAATCTTTCCCCGGCTGAAATGATTCAGCCATTTTACAGTGTCCTGTATGACAGTCATTTCATTTTCTTCCACATTTTTCAGTTCATCCAGTTCTTTTTGATATTGTTCATTCTCCGTATCATACATCTTTTTCAATTCCAGATATTCCTCTTTGGAAAGGATATCATCCATAAACTGCTCGTAAGCTCTTTTCCGATATTCTGTGTTTTTCTCAATTTTTGCTTTCAAACGGGCTATCCTGTCGTCCAGCTTCGGTTTTTGGTCTCTGATCTGCACCTTTAAATTTTCAAGCGCACTTTTTATCTGTTTTATTTGCTGATTAATCGAAAAGGCAACCAGTTCATCCAGCTTTTCAAAGGTAATATGGTTCAATTCGCAGTAATTTCGCCCCATCTTCTGATGAAATCCACACTCATATCCGTCATATCCTTTACGTGAAGCAAGATACCGTTTACGCATAGCTGTTTTACATTTTCCGCAGAAAAGTAGCCCTACATATTTATGCGGCTCCTTATTCTTATCAAAATAAGAGACTCTATGATCTTTTCTTATCTGCTGTGCCTGCGCAAACTCTTCTTTAGAAATAATCGCTTCATGAGCATCCGGTATCAGTTCCAGTTCTTCAAGAGGAATTGCCTTTCGGTAATTCAATTTATAGGACGGCTTATCAAATTTTCTTATCACAACTGCACCCGTATATACCGGATTCTTCAGAATTCCCCGGACTGTAGCAGGTGTCCATAAGCCTTTTCCCACATTCCAGGGATACCCGTTTTTCAAAACCTCTTTTTTATATTTTGCCGGAGCAGGGATCTGTTCCTCATTTAAAATCCGGCTGATCACCGTCCCACCGTAACCGCTTAAATACATTCTGTAGATCCTGCTCACGATCTCTGCGGCATAAGCGTCCACCTCCAGATGATTATGGACTGTTTTGCTTTTCACGTATCCAAACGGTGGTTCTTTCGGAGTGTATTCTCCCATGGTTCTTTTTGCCTGAATTGTAGTCCTGATTTTTTTGGATGTGTCTTTAAGATACATATCATTGAGCAATGTCTTAATTTCCAGCAGTTCATCATAAGTGCTGACTGCTGAATCATAATGATCCAGAAGAGACACAACCCGAATTTTTCTCTCCGGGAAATATTTTCCCAGATAATAATTCGTATCAATATGTTCTCTCCCAAGACGTGACACATCTTTCAGAATGACCATATTGATGCTGCCAAGTTCAATATCGGTCAGCATTCTCCGGAATTCCGTTCTGTCAAAGTTACTGCCGGATGCACCGTCATCTGCATAGACCTTTACTTCCTCAATATCATTATGACTTGCAATAAAGTCTCTTGCCATTTGAATCTGAGAGTGAATACTGTTGCTATATTTTCCCTCTTTTGTCCGTTCTTCTATGGAAATACGGCAATATATACCCGCCTGATACATTATATCCCTCTTTTCTTCGGTCTTGTATAGTCATTGTCTTTAATTGTCTTAATCTTACAATAGAAACTAAAGAAAATCAACCTTCAATTCTTCGTTCTGCCAGATTGCGGATACACTGCGTCAGGGTTTTATTTCCATTAAAATGCACACGGATCAGATATCCTTCATGCTCATAGCTTACATCTTCCCGCTGAAATTTGGGGGAGCCAGAACAGCTGTTAACCGCACTTTGATTTTCCCTCGATACTGCTGTCTGCTCTGCAGGTACAAGTAAGGTATTCATGCTATATGCCTCCTTCAGCATACAGTCCTCTATACATCCTATGCCGGCAGGGTTGTACAAAAGTTCCATATGCATTGAATTCAGCTTTCGAAAGCCTGACTTGATTGTAACTTTTTACGGCATAGAACTCATTGAACAGAAATTGAGGGCAGATTGACTGTTATCTGATTCTTTTTTATCCACAAAATCGAAACGCCATTGAACAGAACGTATGTTTGTGTTATGATAAAGGAAATTTAGTACCCGTCAGAAGCAGAAATAATACGAAAAGGTGGGATAGCGATTGGATCGATGCGACTTTTGTTCTATAATGACATGTTTGAAAAATCATATCAGCGAAAGTAATCAGATGAGCCAGCCGGAATTTTTATATGAAATATTTGCAGATTTTATGGATAGTCAGGAAATTGGAGATTTCTCACTGGACAACGGACTGGTGTGCCGCTGGATGACAGGACAGGCAAAGATCAGTCCCAAAATATCCTCTTACTATGCAAAACCGAGCAAACAGGAACTGCTTGCAGCAACAATAGATCAGAACCTTATGCCGCTGATGGCCGACAGCCGTCAAGCCATTCAGGATGTTTATACTCTGTTTATACAGGATGATACGATTTCAGAAGCGAAAAAGACAGAACTGGCATCTCTGTACAAAACTCCAGATTCCCAGCTTCTGTTTCTTGCAAAACTAATCTCTTTTGGTATGGAACGACAATTTGTCAAGAGGGATGCCAGAAACCGGAAACTGATCGCAGGCGGCGCCCTCTCTCCGGCAGTCCTGAATTATATTATGGACAGTAAAGTGCCAAAACCATGCCTCCACTTTCTGGGGAGAGAGAACGAACTGGAAAAATTACATGCAATACTGGAAGAAAATAGCAAAGTATTTCTCTATGGAATTGCGGGAATAGGGAAAAGTGAACTGGCAAAGGCATATGCCAAAATATACAGGAAGGAATATACGAATATTCTGTATCTGATATACAGCGGGGATCTGAGGCAGGATATCATTGATCTGGATTTTGCAGATGATCTGCCGGAAGATACGGAGGAAGAGCTGTTACTTAATATATGAGCAGTACTTTCAGCGTTGGCTACTTCATTTACAAATGTTTTAACTTGAGCAATTGATTTAAGCATTATACTCAATTATTTCATAACTTATCTTCCAACCATATCCATTTATTTGCTTTTCTAATTTGCATTACAACTTAACGGATTACCGATTACCTATGCATTGCATCCATTTAATCAAATATGATTAAAAATAAGAGAGCAGACCTCTTCTTTATTTGGCATAGAACAAATCGCACCTTTCCGAGTTGTAACAATAGATGCGGCAGCATTGGCAAACAACAGCATCTGTTCCAATTGGTCCTTTTCCAGATTATTTAATCCGTTCTCCAATATAAAAGCAAGAACACTGGCACAAAACGTATCCCCTGCCCCTGTAGTATCAACTGTATCTTTGCTGAGAAACGGCTGACCAAAGATTTTTTTATTGGAATAGTATGAAATGCTTCCGTTTTTACCTAATGTCACATTAATCAGTTTTGCCTTGGAATGTTTCCTTATTATCTTTACACCCTGATCGTAATCATTTACTCCAGTGAGCCATTTTATTTCATCGTCAGCAATCTTCAGAATGTCACACTCTCTTATTCCATACCAAATAGCTGCCCTTGCCTGTTCCAAATCAATCCACAATGGTTTTCTTAAATTAGGGTCAAAAGAAATCCATTTACCTATCTCTTTTGCATAAGTAACAGCAGCTTTTGTCGCTGAAGCGGCCGGTTCGTCGGTCAAAGAAAGGGAGCCAAAATGAAAAATACGACAATGCTCAATCAATTCTTTACAAACGTCTTTCTCCTCCAGCATGATGTCAGCCCCTGGTTTTCTATAAAATGAAAAGTCTCTGTCCCCATCTGCCATCGTATGAACAATTGCAAGTGTAGTATTCGCTCCGTTATCATAAATCAATCCTTCATCAGAAATACCAATCCTTTTGATCGTATTCCCGAGCATTTTCCCAAAATAGTCGTCTCCCACCTTCCCTATAAAAGCGGTTTTATAGCCCAAACCGGCCAACATTGATAATACATTACATGGCGCTCCTCCTGGATTTGCTTCAAATATCGGATTTCCATTGGAACTGCTGCTATTTTGAATTAAATCAATTAGCAGTTCTCCTAATGCAACAACATCATACATGATTGTTCTCTCCCTTTCTCACCTGTATTTCATGCACAATCTTATTATATGTTTTCTTATTTAAACGATAGAAATACAAGACTACAGCCGTTATAATCCAAAGTATCCCCGGAACCGTTGTAAACGAATGCTTAATAACTGACAGTACTGCTGCATTCTGCTGTTGGTTTGCAGCATATCCGAACATACCCAAAATTCCAGCAAGCACGGAAGTTCCAATCGCCATTCCGATTTTGTTTCCCAGTGAAATAAACGCATACTGAAATCCGTCATTTCTAAGCCCTGTCTTCCATTCACCATACTCCACACAGTCCGGAACAATAGCATAGATTGCAGTATTAAAACCCGAAAAGAAAAATTGTGCCAAGCAGGAAAATATATAAAATGGAACAGGGGTTTCTCTGACTGTAAAGAAATACATGCAAAACATGCTAATTCCTGTCAACAGTGCAAAAATGGATGCAGACCGTCCTTTATTATTCGTAAGCCGAAATACAAACGGAAAACATGCTGCACCAATAATGGATGGAAGAATGATAAACATGGAATAGGTGCTAAATAGTGCTTGGTTTCCCTCCACATAGGTAAAATAGTATAATGCATCCGCATTTCTTCCATAAAGTGTCACACCAAACAGAAACTGTCCAGCAAGAGCGATCATATATGGACGATTTTTCATCACAGTTCCTAATTGAACCTTTATGGAAATTTTTTCTTTCTCTGGTACTTCCACCACTTCTTTCGTTTTTGCAAAACAGAAGATATGACATGCTGCAAAAATACATCCATATAAAACAGCAATCAGCAAATATCCTCTTTTATCATTTCCATTACCAAGGGTCTCAATAAGTGGAACCGTCACGATATTGATAATGCCAATCGCAATCATTGCGCTGACGGATCGAAATGTATTGATTTTAGCACGTTCCTCTATATTTTGTGTCATCGCTCCGCACAGCGTACCATAAGGAATATTCACACAAGTATAGCCTAAAACAAGAATACAATAAGTAATTGCCATATAGATAATCTTAGCAGTAGACGACCAATCTGGATGTGCCCAAAATGTCATAATCAATACGATTGCTGTCAATGGTGCCGCAATCAACAGCCATGGTCTGTATCTCCCCCATTTTGTATGCGTTTTATCACTTAACCCACCAATAACCGGATCATTAATCGCATCCCAAAATCGTGAGAACAACATCAAACCTGCTACGGCTCCCATACCAATCCCAAAAACGTCTGTATAGAAAATCATCAGGAAATTTCCTACAAACATCCAACTGAAATTACATCCTACATCACCCATGCCGTATGCAATCTTACTAATCAACGGCACTTTTACATTTGTATCTTTCTGATCCATTACAATCCCCCTTTACCACTTATAAATACTGGCTGAACTCTACTTTTTCCCTGTTGGGACCGGTAATTGTAAAAAATCTTACCCCACGTTCCCAAAATGGAAGAAACTGGATTCCCTTTTCCAAAATTGAAAATCCTGCTTTCGTTACCAATTTGTATACCTCTTCAATATCTGTAACATTCAGCGCAATATGATCCAACGCACCATTTTCCATCGCTGCATGTTTATTTTCATAAGTCTCAATTACCGTATGACCCAGCTTTAAGAAAGTAACCTTCTCATCTGCTTCCTGGTTCACAGTTTGAAAAACAACCCGAAATCCCAGTAATCTATAAAAATCCTTTGTTTTTCCAATGTCATTTGTAGGGATTCCTATATGCTGTAATCCGGTAATATACTTTTTAAAATCCTTTTCCATCTTTACCTATCCTTTTCAGGCACCTGTTGGATACGACCATGCAGGTGCCATGTCAGCCTTTCCTGCTTTTGACTCTTCTCTTATTCTGCAATACGAATAACAGCCTTTACAATATCAGCTTTATTATTCACGCTGTAGTCCATTGCTTTCTGCGCTTCATCCAACCTAAATACATCCGTTACAATTCCTTTCAGGTTTACCTTTCCTGCCGCAACCGCATCAATTGCCATTGGATAAATATGGCGGTACCGGAACACGGTCTTAAAGGTCAGTTCTTTGTCCAGCACAAGGCTCATGGGAAGTGTCATCTCGCCGGTCTTGCTATATCCTACAAGAACAATATTGGAACCTTTTTTAGCCATATGAATTGCCTGCCTTGTTGTAATTTCTGTACCTGCTGTCTCAATTACCAGATCCATACCTGCTCCATCTGTCACTTCCTTTACCCGTTCCAGGACATCCTCCTTCGCCCCATTGATTACTCCGGTTGCCCCCAGTTCCAATGCTTTCTCAAGACGTTTCTCCATAATGTCCACCACATATACCTCAGATACTCCTCTGGCTTTCAGCGCCATCATGGAAACAAGACCGATGCAGCCTGCACCCATGACAACAGCTTTCTGCCCAAGATGCGCATCTCCCTGGATTGCTGCATGGAATCCCACTGCTAAAGGCTCGATCAAAGCCCCCTCCAATGTACTTACATTGTCCGGCAGTTTGAAGCACAGATCTGCTTCGTGGGCGACATATTCCTGAAATACGCCATCTACAGGCGGCGTTGCAAAGAACACCACATCCGGACACAGATTGTATCGCCCCGTTTTACAAAATTCACAATGGCCGCACGTCTTTCCCGGCTCCAGTGCAACTCTATCTCCAACTTTCAGATGCTTTACATTCTTCCCGACTTCAACAACCGTTCCACCTGGCTCATGTCCCAGTACAAAGGGCGGCTCTACCACATAATCCCCAATTGCCCCTGTTTCGTAATAATGCAGGTCGCTTCCGCAGATACCCACGTATTCCAGTTTTACCAATACCTCGTCATCTTTTACTTTTGGAATCTCCCGTTCTTCAAAACCCATTTTTCCGATTCCCAGCATGACTGCAACTTTCATTTTCCCTTCCATTGTCGCATCCTCCTTTTTTATTTACTTTTATTTATACTTTATTAAATAGTTTTATTATGTTTTTTATTTTATATTCCTTATACAATTTTGTCAATGCATTCCTATCAATCAAGTGATATTTCGTCATTATACTCAAAAATACATTCTATATTTTAGTAAAACTGCATCAAAAAAGGAGATTTCATTTCTGAAATCTCCTTTTAAAGCATCGTGTGCTTCCTATATCTGCTTTATAAAATTTTCAATTACTTCAAGTGCTGCTCCCAGTGCAGCTGCCCCAACCTGATATCTGCAGCTATTTACAAATTGCCGATCCTCTGTGAATGTATTCCGCTCTGATACTTTATTCCATATATCCAATAAATAAGGCTCGACATAACTTCCCACATATCCCCCCAGAATAATATCACAGTCAAGAAGCATATGGATGTTATTCAATGCCACAGCCAGATAGCCTGTATAGACATCCCATATTTCCGCTGCCCCTTGGTCTTTCTTTTCCAACAGTTCAAAGAACTTTCCTAACTTTCCTTCTGCCGCACCTGACAAAATTGCTGCACTGCAATACGCATCCAGACATCCTTTTTTTCCGCAATAACATATTTTCCCATCAGGGATCACAGTCATATGCCCGACTTCCCCGCATCGGAAATGCTCCCCCTGTACAAGTCCATTACGATCAAAAATCGCTCCTCCAACTGTATTACTTAAAGACAAGTAGAAAAACCGTTTCCGTTCATCGGAACAGATTCCTTCCGCATAAGCTCCTGCATTTGCATCATTTAAAAAACAGCAGGGGTATGCAAAAAAGCTGCTTATGGAACCAAAAGATATCATTTTTACACCAAGGATATGTGAATATGTAATCAACTCTCTGTCTAAATCAACAATTCCAGGGAAAGAAATTCCTATACCCAAAATCCTCTTCCGATCAATCTTGCTTTCCTCCAGAAAAGCTTCCAGTTCATCATTCACCCTGCGATAATACGTCTCCTCATGTGCATAGGGAAGAAAAATACGCATATGTTTTAAAATCTCACCTGTAAGGTTGGTAAGTACAAAACCAATATGATTTTTTGTAATATCCACCCCAACCGCCTGCTTTACATTAACCGCAACCGACAGCGCCTTTGCTCGTCTTCCTCCCGTAGACTGCAATTCTCCGGTTTCTTCAATTAATCCCTTCTCAATCAGTTCCTTTGTAATCTGCGTTACAGTGGGAAGGCTCATCTTCATATCATACGAAATCTCCGGATTTGAAACCGTTCCATGCTTGCAGATATAGCGGAAAATGCGATTTCTGTTTTTTTTCTTTACCTCTATGTTTGTTGTCTGCTTTCTTTCCATGTTATACCGCCTATACTTTATTAAAGTGTTTTCTTTAGTATAACACCTCGCCTTCCCAAAAGCAACTTCACCATTTCGACACGGTATACTGCTGTTACATCTGGGAACGTAAAGAACAACAAATACCACCAATCAGATTTAATTAGTATTGAAACGGAAGTTTTACGCTGCCCTGATTACTTCTTGAAAGTTGTTTATACATTGTTTTTATGATAAAATACAGTTATTAATTTTAACCGGAGGTGCTATATGGCTATCAGTTCCAACAATATACAGGTTTATACAACTCTTTCAAAAGAGTTGGTAGCCGAAATCGACAAGGACGCAAAAGAGAATTTCCGCACACGTTCCCAGCAGATTAATATGATCCTGACCGAATACTACAAGGCAAAAACGACAGCCAACTCTCATATAAAGTAAACACTGATACAGCCTGCAAACGCAGGAAATATCAGTGTTTTCTTTGTCTTTCCCCTAATTATAAGGCTCATGGGAGCCATATGTATTTCCAAAGCTGATATTAACCACCAGCGGCATTCTTCTCTCCACTGCCCGGGTCACAGCAAAATTCACTGCCCGCATCAGTTCCGTTGTTCTTGGAAACCCCTGGTTTCCCGGGCTGCCCAGCTTGACAATCAAAAGCTCGCTTTCGTATGCAATTCCCCTGTATGCCCTGCCCGGATTTCCCTGTCCGCTTCCTGCTGCAATCCCTGCCACAGCCGTTCCGTGGCCGCTGGAATCAAAAGAGGGAAGCAGACGTCTTGCCTTTTCCCTGCTTCCCTCCTGAATCGCCTGATTGATTTCCTCACTGGAAAACACCCTGTTCAGATTCTGATCCCACAAAGCGGCAATCCTCGTTCTCCCTGAACTGTCCCGAAATGCCTCATGATAATAATCAATTCCGGAATCCAGAACCGCCACAAGCACGCCCCTCCCGGTCAATCTCAGAGAAGACTCCTGCACTGCATTGATGCAGGCAGCCCCCTTGGCCTGATTCATAGAAAAAAACAGACGCTTTGGCTTTTCCACATATTCTATCTGCGGCAGCCGGCTGACAGTTTCAATCAGATCTTCCGGTACCGTTAAAACAGCATACTCGTTGTGCATTTCTTCCGTCAGGATCCCCATTTCCCGCAGGGAATCCAGACTTCCTGAATATTTTACAATCAGCTCCCAGGTCTGCTCTTCCTTTTGATAGCCGGTTTCCAGTTCCCTAGAGCGGGCCCGCAGCTCCTCCGGAACAGACAGGGCAAGGTTTAAAAGATTTTCCAGCTTCTGGTTTTCCATAATGCCGCATTCCGCCTTCTGACTTTCTGTTGTAATCCAGTTTATTCCCCGGATCCCTTCTCCGTTCCGCCTAAATCAAGCTGGTACAGCCTTCCGTACTTTTCCTTCAGATAATCCACATAATACTGCGGCCGGAAATCCTCTCCTGTCATATCCTGAAGAATCTGGCGACTGGTTTTCACCTTTCCAAACCGGTGTACATGAAGTCTTAAATATTCCCGGATTTCCCCCAGACGTCCCTCCTCCAGCATCTGATCTGCATCCATTTCCTTTTTCATGGAAGCATACATCTGCGCTCCAAAAGCGCTTCCCAGCGCATAGGACGGGAAGTATCCAAAGGAGCCCTGCGCCCAATGAATATCCTGAAGAACCCCCTCTCCGTCATTTTCCGGGCGGATTCCCAGATATTCCTCGTATTTGTCTGCCCAGAGCCGGGGAAGCTGTTCTACCGGAAGATCTTCCTCAATCAGAGCCTTTTCCAGTTCATACCGCACCAGCACATGAAGGCTGTAGGTTAATTCATCAGCCTCTGTCCGAATCAGACCGGGATGAACCCGGTTAATGGCCCGGACAAACTGTTCCCGTCCGATTCCCCTTAGCTGCTCTCCAAACAATTCCTTTACTTTTCCATATACCGGAATCCAGAAGGCCTCGCTTCGTCCCAGAATATTTTCAAAAAAACGGGACTGGGATTCATGCATTCCCATGGATGCGCCCTGTCCTGCCGGCGTCTGAGTCAGCCGGTCCTCGATTCCCATTTCATAAATGGCATGGCCGGACTCATGAATCACAGAAAACAGAGAGCTGTCCAGGCTGTTTTTGTAATGAGTGGTAATCCGCACATCATGATTGTGGAGACTGGTGGTAAAGGGATGGGCGCTTTCTGCAAGAACACCCTTTCTGAAATCAAAGCCGACATACTCTGCCAGGTATTCAGCCAGCTCTCTCTGCCTGTCCTCCGGATAATCCCCGGTCAGAAATTCATCAGAAATCCGGACCGGACTTTCCATCACCTGATGCAGCAAAGGAACCAGTTCCTTCTTCAGCAGTCCGAAAAACTCGTCCAGCTCCTTCATGCCAAATCCTTTCTCGTAGGAATCCAGCATAACATCATACAGCCTCTGCCCCTTCTTTGCCCGGTATCCGGCAAAGGTTTTCTGCCAGAATATGATTTTTTCCAGAGTCGGTGCAAAGGCCTGAAAATTTTTCTCTTCTCTTGCTCTGGCCCAGATTCTGGCTGACTCTGCCACCAGCTCCTGATAGGCCCGGTACTCCTTCGGAGGAATACATTCCAGCTGCTCTGCCTCTTCTTTGATTTCCCTGAGAACAGCCTGCTTTTCCGGGTTTTCCTCAGTGCCTGATTCCTGCTCGCATGCAGAAATCAGCCCCTTTAATTCCGGCCCTGTCAATACCTCCTGATAGGAGGCCGCCAAAACCCCCTGTACCCGTGCAGTATATGCTCCCGCCTCCTCCGGAGCCAGAGTTTCATTATCCCACTCAAAAAGAGTCAGCGCTGTCTGATATGCCATAGCTTTTTCCAGACAGAGCATGAGACGATCCCATGCACTTTCCGGAGCCTGTCCTGTTTCTTCCTGATTTTTCTTCATTCTGTTTTCCCCATTCATACGTTCTGCCTCGCTTTCTCCTTCCTGATGATTCTATTTTACCGGAATCCTGCGTTTTTATCCCCGATAGCGGTTCAGACAGGCAAAAATCTCCTGTTTTCTCGGTTTTGCAAGACCGCAGGGTACATAGGAGCTGCAAAAAGGCTCCCATCCTCTTGTTTCCAGGGTTTTCCACAGCAGCTCTACCGTCTGGCGCATGGTTTTTTCTCCTTCTTTCCCCTGCTCCAGGGCAAATCTCAAAAGGTACGCCAGTGCCGCTGTCTGCTCCCCGTCTGCCAGCTGCTCTGCATACCGGAGATCCACGGTTTCCCGATCAATCGAAAACTGATCCTTTCCCAGGGTTTTAATCTTTTTTCTCTCCCGCACAGAGCCGTTTTCCTGTCCTCCCCGGCCGTATCTTCCGCCTCTTTCATTTCCTCTCCTGGAAATTCCTCTGTCCCGGTTATTCTTTTCTGCATTGTGAAAAACCAGAGGCGTCTGAAATTCCGGAAGGAAAAAACCCGGTGCCTGGGTACGCGGAGCCTTGTATTCCCGGCACAGCTTTTTTACCCGTTCCGTAATATCCACCGGACGGTAACAGTCCATCTGCAGGATTTTATGGGCAATATAGAAAAAAGCTCCGGAGCTTCCTGCTACCAGAATCGTAGAGATTCCTGCCTTTTCATACAAATCCCCGGCCCGTTCCAGAAACGGGGTAATGGGCTCCTTCTCTCTCCGGATTACCTCCTGCATAAACTCATCTCTTACCATAAAGTTTGTGGCAGAGGTATCCTCGTCAATAAGAAAAAGGCTCGTTCCTGCCTCGATTCCCTCCACAACACCGGCTGCCTGCGAAGTGCTTCCGCTGGCATCCTCCGTAGAAAAGGAGGAGGTATCTTTTTTATTGGGCAGATCATTAATAAAAAGTGAAATGTCCGCCCTGCGGATTGACCGGCCCTCTTCCGCCCGCAGCTTCACAGCCGTATCCTCTGTAATTACAAATTCCCGTCCGTCGCCTGCAATATGGTTGTAAACTCCCATCTGCAGCGCAGATAAAAGGGTGGATTTTCCGTGATAACCGCCGCCTACAATCAGGGTAATCCCCCTGGGAACCGCCATTCCCCGCAGTATTCCTCTGTGGGGAAGGCTAATACTCTGTTCCATAGATGCCGGAGAAACAAAGGGGACAGAATCCTTCATAGGAAAATCCGAAACTCCGCTTTTTCTTGGAAGAACGGAACCATTAGCCACAAAAGCCACCAGTCCCTCCTTCTTTAAATATTCCCGCACTGCCTGCTGATCCTCTGCCAGAAACACGGCCTCCTCTGTCTTTTTCTTATCCAGCTTTCTGTAAAAAAAGCTGTTTTCCACACACGCGGGAAGATATTCAAAAAGAATTTTTTCCAGTCCCCCTGCGTCAATGGTTCTTCCGAATGCCGGAAATCCTATATGGAACCTGGCTGTAATCTTTCCTGCGCCAATCTGGCAGGCGCTTCTCTCCAAAACCTCCTGGCCGCATCTGGTCGTAGACATCAGACCGCTTTTTCCGGAGCCCCCTGCTTTGAAATTGTAGGCTTCCACCTGACTTCCAAACCGTCTGGTCAGAAAATCCTCCAGTGCAATCCTGCCGCAGGACTCCTGATAATAGGCCTCCGGAAATCCTGCCTGTTTCATGGGAACTTCCACGTGAACACTGGATGGAGATGCGAAGGGATCTCCCTGCACATGGTCAATTACAAGCACATAGGCGCCAAACTGATAGGCGCCGGACAAAGATTTATAAGCCGGATAGCTTTTCCGGTCAATCGAGCGCAGCAGTGTACGCAGTTCGTTGGATGATTTCATCAACAGTCCTCCTCTATCTTTTCTTTCAGGAAAGAATCTTTAAATTAGAAAAACGGTCTGAAATTCTCAGACCGTTCCTCATTGTCTCATGTAAAACCTAGAAATATTTTTTGTTGCCCCAGAGGTTCGCCTTCTTCAAATCCAGGTATTCGTTATAAGCCTTTTCCAGAATCTGCTTTTCGTTGGAAAACTTCAGCAGATGGTACGCCTCATAAAACTTGTAATAGCCGGAATCTACAAAATGCTCTTCCCGTTGTGGTTTACTGTAATAGCTGTCAGCCATCATCAAGTACCAGTGAACATCCTTCTCCACCATATCCTGCGGTGTATTAAAGGAATAGGAGCTTTTTCCGATATACTTGATAATGGAAGCACTGACGCCGGTTTCTTCTTTTACTTCCCGAAGAGCCGTCTCCTTGTACTCTTCTCCTGCTTCTACAGTTCCCTTTGGCAGAACCCAGCCCTCATACTTGTTCTTGTAATTCTTGTAGAGAACCAGAATCTTGCCGCGAAATATAACCACACCTCCACAGCTCGTTGCTTCTATCATTGCAATCCCTCCTGGTCGCGCAGCGCTGTATCAGCACCGCGGTGGTGTGTCGCACAGACTGGTTTTAGTATAACTCCATTTGATAGAAGATGCAACATGAAGTTTCCCTGAGTTGTCTATAAGTTTTCTTTCTCATTCCTGCCGGGCTTTGAAATCTCTGTTCTGATTTTAATTGTCAGCCTTCTTTTTTCCCTTTGCTTCCATGTAAATTTTCTCTGCCGTAATAGGAAGATCACGAATCCATACACCGGCTGCATTGGCCACAGCCCCTGCAATCGCAGGAGAAGGCGTATTGATTACAACCTCTCCAATAGACTTAACGCCAAAGGGACCTGTCGGCTCATAGCTGCTCTCAAATTCCACCTGGAGATGGCCCACATCCATACGGGTCGGAAGCTTGTACTGCATAAAGGAATTCTCAAACACGCGTCCTCTCTGGGAGCGGGTTACATCCTCAAACATTGCCATGCCGATGCCCTGTCCCAGTCCGCCTTCTGTCTGAACCCGCACCAGGTTGGGATTAATCGGTGTTCCGCAGTCAACGGCTGCCACAAAATTAATCAGCTCGTACTCATAGGTTTCCATATCCATCTCAATCTCTGCCATACCTACCATAAAGGGAGGCGGAGAAACAGGAGAGGAATGAGAGGCGGTAACCTCCAGAGCCTTTCCGTTATTGCACATCACTCTGTTTCCAATATCCTTTAAGCTGATGGCGCCGCTGCCGTCTCTGCAGAATACCTGGCTGCCGTCAAAGTCCACCTCATCTGCCGTCCGCTCCAGATACTCCGCGCCCTTTTCCACAAGCTTCTCTCGCATGGCCTCGCAGGCCTTTACCGCTGCCATACCGGTTAAGTAGGCTGTACTGGAGGCATAGGAGCCGGAGTCGTAGGGAGAAACATCTGTGTCTACGCCGTGAACAATAATATTGTCCATATCACAGCCAAGGCAATCTGCCGCAATCTGCGCCAGGGTGGTATCACAGCCGGTTCCCATGTCGGATGCTCCGATCATCATGCTGTAAAATCCATCATCATTCAGCTTTAAGGTAATTCCGGCCACATCACAGTTGGAAATGGAAGATCCCTGCATGGCCATAGCCACTCCGACAGAACGGACCTTTCCGTTTTCCATTACACGGCAGGGATATTTTTCATCCCATTTTATCAGGTCTTTCGCCCGCTTCATACAACGATCCAGAGTACAGCTGTTTGCTGTTTCCCCGTAATAAGCAGGCATCACATCCCCTTCATGCACCATGTTTTTCTCACGGAGAACAACCGGATCCATATGTAATTCTGCCGCCAGCTCATTGACTGCCGATTCCAGGGCAAAGATTCCCTGAGTTGCTCCATAGCCGCGGTATGCGCCTGCCGACATGGTATTGGTATAAACCACGTCGTAGTGGAAACGAAAGGCCTTTGGTGTAGAATACAGAGGAATGGATTTATGGCCGGACAGTCCTACGGTTGTCGGGCCGTGTTCCCCGTATGCGCCTGTATTTGACAGGGTATATAAGTCAATCGCCTGGAATATACCGTTTTCATCTGCTCCCAGACGAACGGTCACTTCCATCTCATGGCGGGGAGAAGAGGCAATCTGAGACTCATACCGGCTGAAAACCATCTTGGCCGGCTTTCCTGTCACCCAGGTTACCAGAGCCGGATATACCTCTGAGACCACAGTCTGCTTTGCTCCAAAGCCTCCGCCGATTCGCGGCTTTATAACACGAATCCGGGACTTGGGAATATCCAGGGCATGGGCTACAATCCGACGCACATGGAAGGGCACCTGGGTAGAGGAGGTAACATTCAGACGTCCGTAGGTGTCCATGGAGGTATAAGTACGGAAGGTTTCCATCATAGCCTGCTGGTTCGGCTTTACATGATAAGTCTTTGAAATCACATGAGCGCAGGAGGCCAGGATTCCCTCCACATCTCCATGGATATCGTCTCCGGATGCACAGAGGTTGCGCTGATTATCCGCTCCTACAGGACACAGACTTTTCCAGGTTTCCTCCGGATGCACCAGAACCGGGTTGTCTTTTGCTGTCCGCATATCAAGAACCGGCTCCAGCACCTGATATTTCACCTTAATTGCCTTCAGAGCCCGATCAACGGCCTCTTCGGAAATTCCTGCCACAATAGCAGCTACATCTCCTACAAAACGCATTCTTCTATCCAGAATCAGACGATCATAGGGGCTGGGCTCCGGATAGGTCTGTCCGGCCATGGTAAACCGCTTCTGGGGAGAATCCTCCCAGGTTAAAATCGTCTCAATTCCCGGAACAGCCAGGGCCCGTGTCTTATCAATCGCTTCAATCCATGCATGGGCATAGGGGCTTCTCAGAACCTTGACAATCAGACAGTCCTTCGGAGCAATATCATCGGTATACACCGGCTTTCCTGTCATCAAAGCCATGGCGTCCCGCTTTACAACCGACTGGCCTACATAGGTTTTCTTTTTCTCCATCTCAGTTTCCGCCCTCCTTATTCCGGTTCAGGTATTTTTCAATTGCCCGCATCTGTCCTTCGTAACCGGTACACCGGCAAAGGTTTCCGGAAAGATATTCCCGGATCTCATCCATATCAGGATTTACCAGTTCCCTTTCCATTGCCAGCAGATTCATAATCAGACCCGGACTGCAGAAGCCGCACTGATCCGCTCCCTCTTCTGCAAGGAAACGTCCGATTTCTTCTGCCTCCTTCTGGACTCCCTCCAGAGTTGTAATCTCACAGCCGTCTGCCCTTGCCGCCGGAACGGAACAGGAAAGAACCGGCTTTTTATTCATCCATACGGTGCAAAGACCGCAGTTGGAAGTTTCGCAGCCCCGTTTCACACTGTAGCATCCCAGACTTCTCAACAGATCCAAAAGCAGGGTGTCCGCCCCAATCACTGCTGTCTGCATTTTTCCGTTTAAAACAAACTGTATTTCCATATTGCTTCGCATTTATTTTTCTTCCTCCCTGGATATCTGCTCCATCAGACGCCGGATAGATACCTGCGCCAGATATTTTCTGTATTCTCCTCCGGCTCTCATATTGTCTCCGTAGGTAAATGCCTCAGCGGCCTTTTCTGCCAGCTCCTGTACGGTCTCCTTTCCGTCAGGAAGCACACACAGGGCAGCCTTTGCAGGTCTTGCTCCTACAGATACATACCAGCTGTCTCCTTTTTTTGCCACTCCGCAGGCAATCATGGGAAAATCCGTTTTAGAACGGCGTGAAGAGGTATAAGCCGCTCTTCTTCCATCCTTTTTCAGAATCACCTGCACCAGAATATCACGGTCATACGGCAGTTTTGCAAATTCTTCCAGAGAAATTCTTCCTCTCCGGTAAAGCTCCACCTGGGCATCCAGCATCATCATACAGGTAAGAATATCAGAAAAACCGTATCTTCCGAATACGCTTCCTCCTACTGTAGCTCCGTTTCGGAACTGGACACCGACAATCCCTTTGGTGCACTCGCGGAAAACCCCGCCAAAATACCGGTTCAATCCCTCATGAAGCTCCAGACTTCTCAAACTGCACATACAGCCAATGCGGAACTCCTCTTCATCCTCCTCAATATAATCAAGTCCCAGATCGGATAAATCAATGGCTGCCGACTTGTAATTGCTTCCCATTTTCAGCCACATCATGCCTCCCAGGAGCACGTTGCTCTTTTTCTGATTCAGCTGATAGGCTTCTTCCAGGCTTTGCGCCTTCACAAACTCATTTGTTCGAAACACAGGATATCCCCTTTCTTTTTCACTTTTTTTATCTAACAGGAAAATTTTCCTGTGAAACAATTGCTGTTATTTTGAAAAATACAAATCAAACAGGGCTCTTGCAATCGGCGCAGCCTCCCGTCCTCCGGAACCGCCCTCTTCTACAAGAACCGTCACTACCAGCTTCGGATCCTCTGCCGGAGCAAAGCCCGTAAACCAGGCATGACTTTCTTTTCCTTTTTCAAACTCCGCAGAGCCGGTTTTTCCTGCCGCTGCGTAGGCATCCGTGCGGACGGCAGATCCGGTTCCCGCTGTTACCACCTGACGCATCAGCCCTGACAAAGCCTCTGCCTCTGATGCACTCATCAGTTCTCCGTAGGTAGCAGGAAGAAATTTTTTCACCTCTTCCCCCTCTGCTGTCTCCACCCGGTCAATCAGATAAGGCTTCATCAGCACTCCTCCGTTGGCAATGGCCGCTGTGAGAAGGGCATTGTGAAGCGGGGTCATCTGGGTATTGCCCTGACCGATGGCAGTCTGAAGCCGTTCCCAGTCTCCTGCTCCGGTTCCCATGGCATAGGAGCTTTTGCTGTAGGCAATGGATACCGGCAGCGGCCCGTTAAACAAAAGATGCTCTGCCAGATTCTGCATCTGTTCCAGATTGATCTCCAGACCAAGACTGGCAAAGGCTCCGTTGCAGGAATTGGCAAATGCCTGCGTCAGATTCTGATGGCCGTGGGCATTCCCATGATAACAGGAAATGGTGTAATCCCCATGCTCATAGGAACCGTCGCAGTCAAAGGAAAACTCCTGCCAGGTATCCGGATGCTCCCTCATGTATTCCAGAGCCGTCACAATTTTAAAGGTAGAACCCGGGGGATATACACCCTGAGATGCCCGGTTCAGCAGCTGGGCCTGGGTATTGTCACCGGAAATCAGAGCTTCCCATTCCTGCCCCAGAGTGTTGGGATCAAATCCCGGTCTGGAAACCATGGCGAGAATCTTTCCGGTATCCGGCTCCAGAGCCACAACAGCTCCTTTCCTGTCTCCGAGAGCTGCCTGTGCTGCCTGCTGCAGATCCACGTCCAGGGTTGTAATTACATTATCTCCCGGATTTTTCCGATCCGCCAGCTGATTCATCGTCTGATCTGCCAGATTCATGTGGGAGGACAGAAGATAAAAATTAGCCAGAGCCTCCAGTCCTGCCTTGCCATGATCCGAATATCCCACTGCGTGGGCAAACAAATCCTGGTAGGGATAGGTTCTCACCTCCGAACCGTCCTCCTGCACAGTCGTTTCCGCCAGTACCCTTCCGTCATTGCTTACAATCTTTCCCCGGATAATCCGATCCGAAAAACTGTCCAGACGGGCATTGTAGGAATTATTAATCACCGTTTCGCTCTGCACCTGCAGAAAATAACCAAAGTATCCCATCAGGCACACAAACATTCCCACCACCACATAGGTAATTATCAGAATGTGTTTATTCTCCCCGGGATTCGGTGTCTGTTTATTCATAGTCCTCCTCATCATTCTTTTTCAGAATGTACAGTCCCTGAAGCACTCCAAACACCATAAAGGTGCTGAGAATCGAACTTCCTCCGTAGCTGACAAAGGGCAGAGTCACTCCTGTAGAGGGAATGAACTTTGTCACGCCTCCCACAGTCAGGAACACCTGGATTCCGTAAACCATTCCCAGGCCAAAGGCAATCAGTTTATAAAACAGAGCCTGCATTCTTCCTGCAATCATCATAAACTGCAGAAAACAGCCCAGACAGATCAGCAGGATACAGATGGCAAAAATACCGCCCAGCTCCTCTGACACAGCCGCGAATACGAAATCCTTTTCCACAACGGGAATTTTGTAGGGCATCCCCTGATAAAGCCCCATTCCAAACCAGCCTCCTGTTCCTATGGCAAACAGAGACTGCGTAATCTGATAGCCCCTGTTGTCAATATCTGCCCAGGGATCCATCCAGGCTGCCACCCGGGTTCTCACATGAGCAAACAGATAGTAGGCCAGCACAGATGCTCCGCAGCCGAAGCCAAGCCCGGCTCCCAGATAAAGCCATCTGCCCGTTGCCACAAACAGCATGGTCAGGTAGGTCAGGAAGAAAATCAGAGCGCTTCCCAAATCCTTTGACAGAACCAGGATCAGCACATGGCCGGCTGCCACCGCCGTCACTGCAGCCACAGTCTTAAAATCCACAGACCGGTAAAACATGGCGGCTGCAAAAAAAACAAAGGTTATTTTTATAAATTCCGACGGCTGAAAAGAAATACCGGCAACGGTAATAGACAGCTGGGCTCCAAAGCTGTTATTTCCCACAATCCACACCAGAGCCAGAACTGCCAGACCGCCGATTCCGTAAATCCAGGGAATCTCCGCCAGCTGCCAGGCCCGATCCATCACAAACGGAATGATCCAGGTAATCAGAGCCGCGGCTGCCACAATCACAAACTGTCTGACCGCCTTATCAAAGGAAAGCCTGGTCAGAATCATAAGCCCGATCATCAGAAGAACACACATATTGTTCATCAGAATTCTGGACAGGTTGCGGTAAAAATACCGGGAAAGCCCCATGTAGGCAGTAAAAAACACTGCCTGAGCCAGATAAAACAGTACGACCCGCTCATCCTCAGACTTCAGATACAAAACGGAATACGACAGCAGATGCAGCAGAAACATCACTGCATTCTGCTTTGTGCATACCCTGTTCTGCTGCCATTCCTCCTGATACCGGAAGTACCGGAAATTCCAGTAAGTGTAAAGCGCCATCAAAATAATCAGAAGATACTTTGACACCTCAATTATTACATTAACCATAAATCTCCTATTCCACGCCCCGTCTGAAATGGCCTCTTGTAAAGTCCTTTACCGGCGACGGGGTATCTTTTCCATACCGGAAATGATCCGCAAATGCATCCATAATCTCCTGAATCTGTTCCGGAGACTCTTTGGTAAATACCAGCTTCACACCGGCCGACTGAAGGCGGAGAACTGCCTCCTCCTGCCCCAGAAGACTTAACGGGCTGGGATTGTAGATGGTATTGAAGCAGAACCGGCAGTGATTTTTCACCGGAAGCTCCTTCCCTACTCTGTCACGGATAACAAGCAGCTCCGGCTTTTTCGTACAGCCCTTTGTAGTCCGGACTATACACTGGGCAGAAACCATAGCCGGGTAATGCCCGTAAACCGTCATCTCCCAGTCAATGCCATCTGAGGCCTCCCTCAGCTGCTCCAGCTCTCTGCTGTTCAGCTCCAGGGGGAAGGTCAGCCTTCCTGCGCCCATACGGCTCATCTGTTCTGCCGCCTGATGATTCATGGCATACAGATTGGAATCAAACACAAGAGGAATCTCCTCCAGCCCCAGCTCTTTCAAAAAGCGTGGTTCTTCCATAGAACGGATTACCAGCACATCAAAGCCGGCCTCTCTCAGTTCCTTTGCAGATGATGCGAAAAACCGTTCCGCCTCCTGACGGAAAATCTGCGGAAGAATCAGCCCGCAAACCTTGCCTGACCTGTGGCACTGCTCTGCTGCCTGTTTCCACTGCTCCGGACCAAATCCGGTGCTGTCAAGATAAATCCCGTCCACCTCCGGGTGGGCTGCTGCCACAGCCAGTCCCTCGGGAGACTCCAGGGATACCAAAAGCTCCGGACCGCTGCCTTCCGCTCTGCGTTTCCTTTTCTTTGCGGATCCCTCGGCTGTCTCTTCTTTGGCGTCTGCCCCGGGTTCAGCCGTTCTCCGGTAAGGAGAAAGAATCGCCTCCTCCAGCTGCTCCATTCCGGCTCTTCGAAGCCCGTTTAACGCCTGTACCGGAAGGAAGCAGGAACCTTCCACCTGTCCGGTCAGCTCTTCAAAATAAAAAGGCGAGCCTCCCGTTTTCTGAATCTGCTTTAACAGCTTCTCTTCTGTCATCGGCTGATTCTGGGCCTTTTGAACCACCTCTCCGGAAACTGTCACAGACACCGGCTGTTTTTCCAGATACAAAGTGACCGGCTGTCCTTCTCTGGCTGTTACATGGCCGCGAATCGGCTCCTGTTTTCCCCTGTGAACATATTCCTCATCCAGGCGGTCAAAAAGCTGCTGGTTGCCCTGACGGAATGCCGGTTTTTCCTTCAGCGCAATCATATCTCTGCCGTTGTGCTGCCGGTAATATCCCTCCGTCTGTCCGCCCCGGTCAAAAAGATCCAGAAGCATTCTCCGATCCTCATCTGTCACCCGGTAGCCCTCCCGGCCCCTCTCCAGAAACTGATCCACATACTTCCGGTACACACTGACCACACCGGCCGTATACCGGGGACTCTTCATTCTTCCTTCGATTTTCAGGGAGTAAACGCCTGCCTCAATAATATCCGGCAGAATATCCAGAGTACATAAATCCTTTAAGCTCATCAGGTAGCGGTTATCCTTTTCCTGCTGCCTCTTTTCTCTTGTCTTCTCTCTGGTTTTTCCTACGCCCTTTTCCACTCCGCTCTCTCTGTTTTTCCTTCCTGCGCCCCGTTCCTGGCCTGTTCTGAAAGACAGGGCCTGTCCCGGCGCATCATAGGGCAGCCTGCAGGGCTGGGCACACCGGCCTCTGTTTCCGCTCCGTCCGCCGATCAAACTGCTTAACAGACACTGACCGGAATAGCAGTAACAGAGCGCGCCATGGACAAAGCTCTCAATCTCAATATCCACATGATCCCGGATCTGAGCTATCTCTGCCAGAGAAAGCTCTCTTGCCGTTACTACCCGGCTGGCTCCCAGCTCCTTTAACATGGCGGCACTTCGCCATCCTGTAACCGTCATCTGGGTGCTGGCGTGAATCGGAAGATCCGGAAAGTGTTTTCTGATAAAGGAAAACACACCCATATCCTGAACGATCACCGCATCCAGCCCCCGCTCATAGCAGGGCAGGAGAAAATCATACAGCTGGCCCAGTTCCTCTTCCTTTACTAATGTATTGACTGTCATATAGAGACTGCACCCGTGAAGGTGGGCATAATCAAGGGCCTCCAAAAACTGATCTCCCTCCGGGTTCTCCGCATACGCCCGGGCTCCAAACCGGCTTCCGCCCATATACACCGCATCCGCCCCGGCATTCACCGCTGCCTTCATGCTTTCCACCGACCCGGCCGGAGCCAGGATTTCTACTGGTAATTTCACGCAATTCCTCCTGAAATTCTTTATAACATAAAGCAGAGGATGATCCTTATGAAAAAAGAGCACCCCCTGAAGTTTTCACCTGCTGTTTCATTTTCTGTGTCCGTTAACGTCCGCGCCGGAAACTGTTCCTGACGCTTTTTTTACCAGTTCCTCTGCCCTGGCCTTCTCCTCCTGCATTTCCTTTTCCATGGCTTCCATCCGCATCTGCATGGTAATCAGCTCATGCTTTAAGCTGTAGGCCTCTTTTTCCAGCAGAGCCTTCTGACCGCTGAGCATATCTGCCCTCTCCTGCTCCTTAAAGTAATCATCTGCAATATTCAGATGGATCATCAGATTCTGATAATCCGCATTCTGTCTGGAAAATCCTCTCTGCTTCTTGATTGTGCCTATTTTTTCATTCAAATATGCCGCAACTCTCCGCAGATAGGCCTCATCCTCTGTGCCGCCCAGCGTATATACCACACCATCTATCAAAACTTCCGCATAATTTTTCTGACTCATATTCTCTGGCTCCCGACTCTTTTGTTCCTTCCTGCAACTGTCATCGCTTCTGTGACCTGTCTCCCGTCAGGAATACAGGCATACAGTAACAGTGTACCATATCCTTCTGGAATCAACAAGCGGCTTTTCTCATGAATTTTTAAAATTCCGCATCCTGTTTTTCGTCACTCTCCAAAGGGAATTCCAAGATGACGGTATGCGCTCTCCGTTGCCACCCGCCCTCTCGGCGTCCGGTTCAGAAATCCGTTCATCAGAAGATAAGGCTCATACACATCCTCTAAAGTTCCTGCATCCTCTCCAAGAGCCGCAGCCAGAGTGTCCAGACCTACCGGACCTCCGCCAAACTTTTCAATCATCATCATCAGAATGTTTCTGTCATTGTTATCCAGGCCCAGCTTGTCCACATCCAGAATATCCAGGGCAAAATCAGCCACCTGCTTGGTAATCACCCCGTCATATTTCACCTGGGCGAAATCCCTGACGCGCTTCAGCAGACGGTTGGCAAGACGGGGAGTTCCTCTGGAGCGCCGCGCAATTTCCGCCGCCCCCTCCGGTTCAATCTCTACGCCAAGAACACCGGCTGACCGCTCTACAATAATCTGGAGCTCCTCCGGCCGGTAAAACTCCATTTTCTGAATCACCCCGAACCGATCCCGCAAAGGCGCTGTGAGAAGTCCTGCCCGTGTCGTCGCTCCTACCAGGGTAAAATGGGGCAGATCCAGACGGATCGAACGGGCAGAGGACTCCTTGCCCAGCATAATATCAATCGCAAAATCCTCCATCGCCGGATAAAGCACCTCTTCCACCTGCCGGTTCAGCCGGTGAATCTCATCCACAAAGAGAACGTCTCCCTCCTGCAGATTATTGAGAATCGCCGCCATCTCTCCCGGCTTTTCAATCGCCGGTCCCGACGTCACCTTCATGTGAACCCCCATCTCATTGGCAATAATGCCGGACAGAGTCGTTTTGCCCAGACCCGGAGGTCCGTAAAACAGCACATGATCCAGGGACTCTCCTCTGGCCTTTGCCGCCTGCATATACACCTTCAGATTGCTCTTGATCCTTTCCTGCCCGATATACTCGTCCAGCAGCTGCGGACGGAGACTGGGCTCTATATATTTGTCTTCTTCGGTAATCTCTGTTGTTATGATTCTCCGCTCCATCTTACTCTCCACACTTGTTGTATTTGTCCCGGACTCAGATTGCCAGATACTTTAAAGATGCCTTCAAAACAGCCTCCACCGTCATATCCTCTGTAATCTCCGTCTGGCGCACAGCTCTGGATGCCTCTGTAAGAGAATATCCCAAAGCCACTAACGCCTCTATGGCCTCTCTTCCGGTTCCTTCCATTCCGGCTCCTGCCGTCTCTTCCGGTTTCCTCTCCACTCCGAACGCAGAAGGCAGCACATCCTCCATCCGGATCCGATCCTTCAAATCCAGAATCACTCTCTTGGCTGTCTTCGGGCCAATGCCCGGAGCCCTGGCAATGGCCTTTGCATCCTCTGAAAGAATCGCCATTCTCAAATCATCCGGCCGCAGCACAGACAGAATCCCCAGAGCCGCCTTGGGTCCAATCCCGTTGACTCCCAGAAGCTGGTTAAACATCTTCCGATCCTGGCTGCTGAAAAAGCCGTACAGAGTCATAGCGTCCTCTCTCACCTGAAAGGATGTATAGATCCTGATCTCCTCTCCGATTCTGGGCAACCGGTCCAGCACTGATGCTGGAACAAGAATATTCCAGCCGATTCCGCCTGCCTCCACGACAATTCCGCCCTCCCACACTTCCGTCAAGGGTCCCTTGATATATGAAAACACTGATAAAGTCCTCCTGCTGTTCACTTTACGGACATCATACCATAAGAAACTCCTGATTGCAATACGCATATCGAACAGACATTCGATTTCTTTTTGTTTCTTTCTTTTTCGAGGGATTCTACCCGGTGTTTTTTCGTTGACTTTCTTTTTTTGTCCCTCTATAATCGAACAAGGAGGAACGCTATGATTACAATAACGAAAAAACTTGATTTGCCTGATACCTATCCCCTCGATCGGATTGGCCCTCTTTCTGATCTGCTGTTTTTTGATATTGAAACTACCGGATTTTCCGGCGATACGTCCAACCTGTATCTGATTGGCTGTACCTATTTTCAGGAGGGCAGCTGGAATCTGATCCAGTGGTTTGCAGATACCGCTGCCGCAGAACCGGAGCTGCTTGACAGCTTCTTTTCTTTTCTGGAAAACTATAAAATCCTGATTCATTTTAACGGAGACGGATTTGACATTCCCTATCTGTTAAAGCGGTGCCGCCATCTGAAAAAAGATTATGATTTTTCAAATGTTGCAAGCATTGACATCTACAAAAAAATCAGGCCCTACCGAAAGCTGCTGGGACTGGAAAGCATGAAGCAGAAAGCCATCGAAGCATTTCTCGGCATTTCACGAACCGATCAGTACTCCGGCGGTCAGCTTATCGATGTATACCGCGCCTATTTGAAAAACCATTCCGAGGAGCTGTACGATTTGCTGATTCTTCACAATGAGGACGATCTGAAGGGTATGCCCTCCATCCTTCCCATTCTGAATTATCCGGACTTTTTTGAAGGAGAAATGACTCTGAAAAGCCAGCAGATTCTTACGGAAACCTGCAGTGACGGAAGCAGACGCCATCTTCTGGAACTGATTTGCCAGAGCCCCTGCGCCATCCCTGTTCCCTTTTCCTGCAGTATGGAGCCCGTCGCCTGCTTTGCATCCCAGAATCAGCTGACTCTGGAGGTTACTCTGTTTGAAGGAGAGCTAAGGCATTTTTATTCCAACTATCAGGATTACTGCTATCTGACAGAGGAGGATCGTGCAGTTCCCAAATCAGATGCTGCCCGCTATGATCCCGGAGTCTGTGTCAGAGCCACAGCAAAAAACTGCTATACCAGAGAGCAGGGAGTCTTCCTTCCCCAGTTTTCTCCCTTGTGGGAACCGGCTCTGAAAAAAGAACGCAGAGACAAATGCTCCTATGCTGCCCTGATTGATGTCTGCCTTCAGAATCCGGACTGTCTCTCCGCTTATTTAAAACAGCTTCTCTGCTGTCTTGGCGTCAAATAAAACGCTGGGGATTTTTCCTGTATTCTCTGGGAGAAATCCCCTTCTCTTTTTTAAACAAATCTCCAAAATAATTCCCGTCAGAAAACCCGCACAGCTGGGCAATATCTGCCACTGACAGCTCTGTTTCCAGAAGCATCCTGGATGCCTCCTTGAGACGGACATAGTTCAGATATTCCTTATAGCCAAAACCGGTCAGTTTTTTAAACCGTCTGGAGAAATAGGCCGGACTCATATGAACCCGCTCTGCCACCAGCTCCAAGGTCAGAGGTTCCCGAAAATGGTGATAAATATAAGAAGCCGCTTTCTGAATCTCCTCCTCCTGAGCTGCCGACTCTGCCACGTCCTGAATTCTGGGGTTCTGATGCTCCAGCCGGTACCGTCCGCAAAAAGCCAGCAGCTCAGACAGATAATTGCAAATCAGAACGTCAGAAAACACATCCCTGTTGTTCTGCTCTGCCAGAATCTTCTCCAGCAGCCCCTCCACATACCTGCGCCGTCCCGGTTCCACGGAAATACAGGGCTTTCCCCGCAGCCGTCCGGACCATTCCTTCCCCCACCGGGTTTCCAGCTGCTTCATATGTTCCGGCGCAAATCCCACTGCAATCCGCTCATTTTCCCTGGTAAGACCGTAGATCGTCCGGTGAAGCGCCTGAGGCTCAATCAGAATCAGGTCTCCCGGCTCCAGATGATATATGGTATGGTTCAAAAAAATCCGGCATCTCCCTGCTGCCAGATAAAACAGCTCATAATAGCCATGACTGTGATCCACTGTCATGGAAAAATCCACAGGACGCCGTTTTCTGCTGGCAAATACACCGGAAGGCTTATCCTTCAGCTCCTCATCCTGATCACAGTTCATGCTCTTATAACAAATTCTTTCTTCTGATTTCATCGTTTCCGGTTCCTTTTTCTTTTATTGTACCACAATCTCGTAATTCGGACAAATAATCTGTAGTTTTTCTCATATAAGACGTTTATTCTGTAAAAAAACTTCTTTTTTTGTTATAGGATAGGATCCGAAATTATCCTGTGAGAAATGAGGAAAGAGACATGAACAATCAAGCGCAGCTTTCAGACAAGGACAAACAATTCCGGGATTTTTCCCTTCACGACAATATGTGGAGAGTCGTTCTCTATGTGGGCTTTCCGCTGGCCCTGTATCAGAGCCTTACCCAGCTTTTTAAAATATTTGATTCCATGATGGCCGCCCACATCAGCGCCACTGCCGTATCTACCGTTGCCTACCTCTCCCAGATCAATATGATGCTTTCTGCCCTGGGCGGCGGTCTGGCAGTCGGCGCCAGCATCAAAATCAGCGAAGCCTACGGCTCCGGAGATTTCCAGCTGGTTAAAAAACGGGTCAGCACCCTGTTTGCCATGTGCGCCATTCTTGGTCTGGCTCTTCTGGTTATTCTGGTTCCCTTTACGCCCCAGTTTCTTCGTCTTGCAAAGACGCCGGAGGAATTTATCGCAGGAGGAACCCAGTATTTTATTCTGGAGCTTTTCGGAATGGTTATCAGCTTCTTTAACAACGTTTACATTGCCATTGAGCGGGCCAGGGGAAACTCCAAACGGATTCTGAATCTGAATATGGTAGTGATCGGACTGAAGCTGGCGCTGACGGCCCTCTTCGTTTATGTTCTCAACTACGGAATCAATATGATCTCCGTTGCAACCATTATCTCCCAGACCTTCCTTCTGGCGGCCGCCTGCAAAAACCTGAACCAGAAGGACAATGCCTTCGGCTTTTCTCTGGCTGCCATCTCTTTAAAACCGGAGGTAACCAGACCTATGATTGCCCTGTCCATTCCGGTTATTGTTGAGAAGGTGGCATTTTCCTTTGGAAAGGTGATTGTAAACTCCATGAGTACCATTTACACTCCCCTGACCGTAGGCGCACTTGGAATTTCCAACAACATCGGCGGCTTCACCACCATGCCTCAGAATGGATTCCAGGAAGGGGGCTCTGCCATTATCAGCCAGAACCTGGGTGCCGGAGAACCAAAACGGGCTTTGAAGGCCTTCCAGTGCGTTCTGGTGATTGACGCAGCCATCGGAGTTTTCTTTATGACTCTGTCCCTGGTCTTTATCCGTCAGATCAGCTGGCTGTTTGCAGGCTCTGACGAGGAATTTCTTCAGATGATTGCCTCCATCTACCGGTACGAGGCTCTGGGTGCTGTTCCTCTCGGTATCAATGCCGCTGTTCTATCTCTGCTGTACGGCTTTGGAAAAACACGGCTGACCCTGGTCATTAATTTCTGCCGCGTCTTTCTCTTCCGCATACCGGTTCTGTGGTTTCTTCAAAACTTCACAGACCTGGGAAGCATCAGCGTGGGAATTGTCATGGGTGTCAGCAACATTTTAACCGGAGCTGCCGCATCTCTTATTTGTATCTGGGAAATCCGGAAAATCTGTAAAGAATATCAGATTACCTTTTTCTGACAAAATCACAAACGGCTGAGAGAATTCTCTCAGCCGCTTTTGCGTATTATTTGCATAGTATTTTTTGCTGTATTGCATTCATTTGCATTCTGTTGCTTGACTTGTTTCTTTTTTTCGATATAATTAAGAAAAGAAACCCTCAAGGAGGTCTTATCATGAGTGCAACTATCAAAGATGTGGCAAAGCTGGCCGGCGTCTCACCTTCCACAGTAACCAGAACCTGCCAGAATCAGCCGTCAATCAGTGAAGAAACAAAACGAAAAGTGCGCAGCGCCATGTCTGCCCTTGGATATACATCAAACTACCCGGATCCGCAGCAGACTTCTGCTGCTGTCAAATCAACTGCCATTGTATTTCCGCCTTTAAAACGCAGTGATCTTTCAGAAAACACCTTTTATCTGAAATCCAGCTGCGGCATTGCCAGTCTCTGCCGGGAGTACCGCTGGACCGTTTCCATGGTTATGGGAGAAACCGAGGAAGAGCTTCTGGAAAATGCCAAGCTCCTGATTGAGAGCGGACGGGCTGATTCCTTTCTTTTTCTGTATTCCAAAAATCAGGATATCCTGATTGATTATTTTCATTCTGCCGGGATTCCCTATGTGCTGATTGGAAAGGTTTCCGCCTACCCCAACGAAACCATTTATGTTGACAGCGACAATCTGCTTGCAGCAAGAGAGGCTGTGGATTATCTCATTGAACTGGGCCATTCCCGGATTGCCTTTTTAAATGGGGATACATCCTTTCTTTTTAACCAGGATCGCTATGCGGGGTACGTACAGTCCCTGATGCAGCATCAGCTTCCCTTCCTTCCGGAATATACCTTTCACATGGAAGACCTGTCCCGGGAAGAGGGCCTTGCAAGGATGAGGTCTGTTTTTACCGGCCAGTCGGCGCCAACCGCCCTTCTTGTCAGTGATGATATGCTGATTCGCGAGCTGGAATGCCGTCTGATTGAGTGGAATATCAGGATTCCGGAGCAGCTTTCCCTGATTACCTTTAACGATTCTTCCATTGCCCTTCACCATGTACCGCAGCTGACTGCCATTGATATCAATCCCTGGCAGCTGGGCGCAGAGGCTGTCCGTCAGCTGAAGCTTTACTCGGATTCCCCTATGGATACGGTATCAAAGGTGCTGGTTCCTCACCGGCTGGTCATCCGCGATTCCTGCGCGCCCCTTCCCAACAGGGCAGTTTAGCCTGAGAATCTGCCACTTAAAAAGTCATTTTCCAGAAACAGCCGGGAGCTCCCCCTTTTTTGGGGGAATCTCCCGGCTGTCTCTCTTCTTTCCGGAAAGCCTCAGCGGACAATCATAGCCTCCCGCTCTGCTCCGGTTCCAATAAATTTCACTGGAATTCCAATGTACTCTTCAATAAAACGGATATAGGCCTTTGCATTTTCCGGCAGTTCCTCAAAGGTTCTGCAGCCTGAAATCTCTCCGAAATTTCCTTCAAATTCCCGGTAAACAGGCTTCGCGCCGTTTAAAAACTTCAGATTGGTAGAAAAATCCTCTGTCACTTTGCCGTCACAGTCATAAGCAACACAGACCTGAATCCGATCAAACCGGCCAATCGTGTCCAGATGGTTGACAGCCAAAGCGGTCAGGCCATTGACACGCTTTGCATATTTTAAGGTTACCAGATCCAGCCAGCCGCACCGTCTGGGACGTCCTGTTGTAGTTCCGTACTCGTGGCCCAGTTCCCGGATGCGATCTCCCGTTTCATTCAGAAGCTCCGTCACAAAAGGACCTGCTCCCACACGGCTGGAATAAGCCTTGATAACACCGTAAACATTGCCCATATCTGCAGAACTCATACCGGTTCCCGTGATAATTCCTCCAATTGTCGGATTGGAAGAGGTTACATAGGGATAGGAGCCAAAATCAATATCAAGAAGGGTTGCCTGAGCGCCTTCCACTACGATTTTTTTGTTTTCCTCCATCGCTTTATGCAGATAGGTAACGGTATCGCAGACATAGGGCTTTAACTGCTCTGCATAAGCTGTATACTGCTCATAAATCTTCTCCGGATCCAGAAGCCTTTCTGCATCCTCATTCTCCGGATCGTAAAACTTCACAAGAGCTTTTTTGTGTTCCACCAGACCGGTCAGCTTTTCCCGGAAATCGTCGCTGTACAGATCCTCTGCCCGAAGTCCGCTGCGCTCATACTTATCGCAGTATGCAGGACCGATTCCCTTTCCTGTTGTTCCGATTTTCAGATTTTTCCTGGCCTTCTCCAGAGCCAGATCCAGCATGCTGTGATAAGGCAGAATAATGTGTGCCTTCTCGCTGATTTTCAAATGATTCTTTATATCGTATCCGTGGGAAACCAGATTATCAATCTCCTCCAGAAGAACCTCCGGATTCAGAACAACACCGTTTCCGATCACTCCAACTGTGTGTCCGGACAGAATCCCGGAAGGAATCAGATGCATTGCATATTTTACTCCGTTTGTCTTAATCGTATGGCCGGCATTGTCTCCGCCTGTAGCACGCACGGCAATATCCGCGTCTGATGCCAGATAGTCAATAACCTTTCCCTTTCCCTCGTCTCCATAAAAACAACCTAATACCACATCTGCTTTAGACATAATCCGTCTCCTTCGCTATGAATTGCAACACTTCAGCCATGCATCTTCTTCCCGCTTACAGCAGGCAAGAAGCATCGGGTGTCCGCCCTATAAAGATTCAGACAGGAAAAATCTTATAAAAACAAGCTTTCAATGCTTTTTTCTGTCTGAATCTTCGCATGGCTGAACTGTTACTATGAATTAAAAAGAAATTTTATTTCCTGATAAAAGGAGAATAAATTCTCCCGCGATACAAAAAGCGCGCAGCCCCGGAAGCTCTTCCTTCCTTTGCTGCACGCTTATTTTATCACTTTTTCCGCAAAAAACACAATACCTGATCTGTATAAAATCAAGAAGTGATTTTAGAAAAATTTTGTCTGTATAACACAGTTTTTACCGGTATTTTTGCAGGATTAATTTGTGAAATTATCAAAATATCCCTGCACCAGAATAATGGGAGTTCCCTTGTCTCCGGAACCGCTGGTCAGGTCGCAGAGAGAACCGATTAAATCGGTCAGTCTCCGGGGAGTGGTACCCTGGGAAGCCATATTGCCTACCAGATTGTCCTCCTTCTCCTGAATCCGTTTGGAGATAGCATCCTTTAATGCCTGACCGGACAGATCCTTGAAATCATTGTCAGCCAGATATTTTAATTTCAGCTCGTTGGGAGTTCCCTCCAGACCATCTGTATAAGCCGGAGAAACCACCGGATCTGCCAGCTCCCAGATCTTTCCAACCGGATCCTTAAATGCGCCGTCACCGTATACCATAACCTCAACATGCTTTCCTGTTTTGTCCAGAACCTGCTTCTGAACATCCAGAACGAAATCACGGCATTCTCTCGGGAACAGCTTAATGGTATCCTCTGTGGACTTGTTAGAGCCCAGAAGACCATATCTTTCATTGCAGCCGCTTCCGTTAATCGGAGCATTCATAATATCATCCAGACCGCATACCTTCTCAGCGCCTGCTGCCAGAAGAATTCTCTTGGTTCTTGCACGGGTGTGAATATCGCAGGTCAGCACATTCTTTGTATAATCTAAAATTGCTCTGGGATTGTTTGCAAATACCACTTCAACCTCAGCGCCGGCCTCTCTGACAATCTGGCTGTAGTAGTCCACATAGTCTACGCCGGTAAAGGGATGACGGTTCTCACCAAACAGGTTTCTGTACTGCTCCAGAGACAGCACATCGCTGTAAGGATTAACGCCTGCCTCATCCAGCTTATCCAGGGATACCAGCTCGTTGCCTACCTCATCACTGGGATAGCTTAACATCAGCACAACCTTTTTTGCACCCATGGCAATTCCCTTTAAGCAGATTGCAAAACGGTTTCTTGACAGAATCGGGAAAATCACACCAACAGTTTCTCCGCCAAGCTTTGCCCTTACATCCTCCGCGATTGCCTGAACGCTGGCATAGTTTCCCTGTGCCCGCGCCACAACAGACTCGGTTACTGCAATAACATCCCGGTCTCTTAATGCAAACTCTTCACTTTCAGCCGCTTCCAGTACACTGGTTACTACGATGTCAGCCAGATTATCTCCTTCACGGATAATTGGGCAGCGGATGCCTCTTGATATTGTTCCAACTTTTCTTTCGCTCATTTGAATCTCCTCATTTCCTGATTCTGTAATTATTCCGCAGCTTTCTGCCGGTAAACAGGACCGCAGGGCCTTCTATGCCTGCAGGCAGTCCGGAACAGATACGCAATCACTCATATTGATGCTTAACGTATCTATTATAACGTATGACAGGCAAATCGGCAACAGAAAACTGCATAAAATTAAAGCACTTCTGATGTCATATCCCGCAGAAAAGGAAAAACTCCCTTTAAGACTTACTTGAAATAAACGGATCCCTATATTATACTGATAGAAGGATTTTACTGAAATCACTATTTTTACTGAAATGGAGTTTTATATTTATGATTTTATCCTGCAGCCATATCAGCAAGGCCTTCGGTACAGAGCAGATCCTTTCCGAGGTTTCCTTTCATATAGAAGATCAGGAAAAAGCCGCCATCGTAGGCATTAACGGAGCGGGCAAATCCACTCTGCTCAAGATTATCGTAGGCGAGCTCACCGCCGATACAGGAGAGGTGGTTCTTTCCAAGGGAAAAACTCTGGGCTATCTGGCCCAGCACCAGGACCTGGACAGTTCCAAAACCATTTACGAAGAATTAAAAGAAGTGAAACGCCCTATTATTGAAATGGAACAGCAGATTCGAAGTCTGGAGTTAAGCATGCAGCATGCCTCCGGCGAAGAGCTGGAGCAGCTGCTTTCTTCCTACAGCCGTCTAAACCACACCTTCGAGCTGGAAAACGGCTATGCCTGGAAAAGCGAGCTGACCGGCGTTTTAAAGGGCCTGGGCTTTACAGAGGAGGAATTTTCCAAGGAAGTCTCCACCCTTTCCGGAGGACAGAAAACAAGGGTTTCCCTGGGAAAGCTTCTTCTTTCCAAACCGGATGTGATTCTTTTGGACGAGCCAACAAACCACCTGGATATGGAATCCATCTCCTGGCTGGAAAACTATCTGCTAAACTACAGCGGCGCCGTTGTCATTGTAGCTCACGACCGGTATTTCTTAAACCGGGTTGTCACTAAAATTGTCGAACTGGAGCAGGGCCACTGCAGTGTATATCAGGGCAATTACAGCGCTTACAGTGAAAAAAAGGCCATGATCCGCGCCGCCCAGATGAAGGCCTACTTAAACCAGCAGCAGGAAATCCGCCATCAGGAGGAGGTAATTGCCAAGTTAAAATCCTTCAACCGGGAAAAATCCATCAAGCGGGCGGAAAGCCGTGAGAAGATGCTTTCCAAAATTCAGGTTCTGGAAAAGCCGGCTGAGGTCAACGATGAAATGCACATTTCCCTGGAGCCGAATATTGTCAGCGGCAATGACGTGCTGACCATCCGGGATCTGGCAAAGTCCTTTGGTTCCCAGAAGCTGTTTTCTCAGGTGGATATTGATATTAAACGTGGAGAGCGTGTTGCAGTCATCGGAAGCAACGGAACAGGAAAAACCACGCTCTTAAAAATGATCAATGCCATGGTTCCCTCAGACAGCGGCACCATTACCCTTGGCTCCAAGGTTCATATTGGCTATTACGATCAGGAGCATCATGTGCTTCATATGGAAAAAACAGTATTTGAAGAAGTTTCCGATGCCTATCCCAATCTGACAAACACTCAGGTCCGCAATATCCTGGCTGCTTTTCTTTTTACCGGAGACGATGTATTTAAACGAATCTCTGATTTAAGCGGCGGAGAAAGGGGACGGGTTTCTCTTGCAAAGCTCATGCTTTCCGAAGCCAATTTCCTGATTCTCGATGAGCCGACCAACCACCTGGACATTACCTCCAAGGAGATTCTGGAGGATGCGCTCCGCCACTACACAGGAACCGTTCTCTATGTGTCCCATGATCGATACTTTATCAATCAGACTGCTACCAGAATCCTGGAGCTGACAGGGCAGACCTTCTTAAATTATATTGGAAACTATGACTATTACCTGGAAAAACGGGAGCTGATGACTCAGCTTTACACGGATCCGTCTGCAAACGGAGGCTCTGGCTTTTCCGGTGCTGTAGCTGCTGCAGGAAGAGGAGGTTCCGCCTCAGACAGCAGCGCTGCCGCAAAGTATGCAGCAGCTTCCCCCGTAACGGCTGAATCTGAAAACAAGCTGGACTGGAAAGCGCAGAAGGAGGAACAGGCCCGCATCCGCAAACGTCAGAACGATCTGAAAAAAACCGAGGAAGAAATCCTTCGTCTGGAAACAAGAGACGGTGAGATTGATGAACTTCTCAGTCAGGAAGAGATCTACACCGACGTTTCCCGGCTGATGGAACTGAATCAGGAAAAAGAAGCCCTCCAGAAAAGCCTGGAAGAGCTTTATGAAAAATGGGAAGAGCTGGCAGACTAATCTGCCAGCTCTTTTGCTGCCTCTGACGAAGCATTTTCCTTTTTTTGTTTTCCGGGAACCCCGGGGCCATATCCTTTTTCTGTGTTTTCCCACCAGAGCCGTTCCAGATCCTCCTGACGCCTTTTCTCAAGCCGTTCCTTCATCCGCTGTCCGGCCTCCTCTGTTTCGGCAGAAGCCAGGATCTCATCGAGAATCCGGCCGGCCTCGGGCGAATGCTTTAGCACCTCATCCCTGGTTTCCTCATCCACATAGGCAGCAAACAGGCTGCCGAAATAAACCTGTGCATCTCCGGAATAAATATCCGGAATTTTAAGAAGAGGCTGCAGCTGTTTTGACTCCTTCCAGAGTGCCTCCATCCGCCGGCTGTCTTTCTGATAGCACCCTGATGCAAACCCCACATATTCTCCAAAGGCCCGGAGCACCGCTTCCGGCCTGGTAAACTTCACTTTTTTATAATAGGTATCTGTACTGTGATATACATAATAAATTCCCTGACTGGTATCCGGCGCCTCAAAGAACTTTTTATTCGGATAAAACAGAAACTGCCAGTCTTCTTCTGCAAACCGCGACAGCCAGGATCGGGGAATCTGATACAGATAATCTGTCAGCAGATCCTTCGCCTCTCCCTCAGGCGTAACGGAACCTGCAATCCGGATATCATGGGCTTCATCCGGCTGCCCGTCTTCATTCAGATACGACAGATCCAGATACTGATTCCATGCCATATGTCCGTTGCTGAAAAAATAATACCGTTTCCCGTCGATTCCGTGAAAACCGCTCTCCGCCATCCTTCCCTGGGAATCAAACCAGTACCATTCATCCTCAAAGGAAAGCCAACCTGTATGAACAGAACCATCTTCCCTCTGGTAATACCAGTGATGATCCTCCCGGTACTCCCATCGGGGATCCCCGCTTCCCGGCGCATCCATGGCAAATACCTGACTGCTTCCTGCCAGAGAGAAAACAGTCAGAGCTGCCGCTGCCAGAACACCTTTTGTTTTTTCTATTTTACTCATTTCTGAATCTTCCTCTCTGCGGCGCAGCGCGCATTTCTTCCGTACAGGTTCCTTTAACAGGATTCTTTTCTGTAATTGAAAAACAGCTCCCCGCGTTTCGGCGGAGAGCTTTGTCTTCTGTAAATGAGCAAGACGGTAAGCCGGGTTATGTCGTTGGATGGTCATCTATCTAGGCCAGATGTCACCACCTGGCTCAAGCGACCTACCCGAAAGCAGACGGGCCGCCTTATGCTTTCTGTTCGGTCTTGCTTCGGATGGGGTTTACATATGCCCCGCCTGTTACCAGCCGGGCGGTAGTCTCTTACACTGCCCTTCCACCCTTACCGGTCAAAGACCGGCGGTATATTTCTGTTGCACTGTCCCTGGAGTCGCCTCCGCCAGACGTTATCTGGCACCCTGCCCTGTGAAGCCCGGACTTTCCTCTCCCGCAGCCTTTCGGCTCTGCGGCAGCGACCATCTGTCTTACTCGGTATTTACTATACCATTCTTCTGCCGGTGTGTCAACTTGCGATTTTCCCTGTCACACCTTAAAGCAGCTTCCCCCGATAAACTCCCGCACAATGGAGTTTCTGGGAATGTCCTCACTGCTGACTCCCAGGAAATAATCCAGGAATTTCAGCAGACGCTTTGCTTCCACATACTCTGCGCTGTCCCGGGGAACAGAAAAGAGGATGGGCTCTGCATACTGCTTCAGAACAGAAAGCTCATACACCAGAGCTGAATTAAACATAACATCTGCGTCCTCCTGATAGGGGAAGATATTTTCCTTTTCCCCCTTCCGTACAGAAGGCCACATGCGGATTGTATCCTGGGCAGAAGCCCCCCGCGTTCTTGCATCCCGCACCATACGGCGAATCAGGCGGCCGTCTGTCGTCGGAATCCTGTTGTGCTCGTCAATATTCAGCTGTGTCAGAGCGCTGATATAAATCTTGAATTTATTTTCCCTGGGAAGACTGTAGGACAGCTTCTCATTAAGACAGTGGATGCCCTCAATCACCAGAATATCCTCCGCTCCCAGCTGCAGGTAATCCCCCCGGTATTCCCGTTCTCCGGAAATAAAATTGTATACAGGAAGCTGAACCCGTTTTCCTGCCAGAAGATCAGACATATTCTCATTAAACAGCTTAATATCCAGGCACTCCAGCGCCTCATAATTGTAGTTTCCGTTTTCATCTCTGGGACTGTCTACACGATTTACAAAATAATTGTCTACTGCAATCGGATGAGGTGTCAGTCCCTTGGCTCTCAGCTGAATGGAAAGACGATGGGAAAATGTGGTTTTTCCGGAAGAGGAGGGACCTGCAATCATAACAAATTTTTTGTCCGGTCTGGAGGCAATCATCTCGGCAATATCTCCGATCTTCTTTTCCATCAGCGCCTCCTGCACCAGAATCAGCTCATTCATGCCGCCGGAGCTGATACACTGATTTAAAGCTCCTACATTGGGAACCTGGAGCTTTCTTCCCCAGACATCAGCCTCCTTCATCACCTGAAACAGCTTATCCTTCGGCTCAAATTTCTGCACCGTCTTGGGATCAGACGAATCCGGAAGCATCAGCATAATGCCGCCCTGGTACAGCTCCAAATCAAAATAACGGATATATCCCGTATCCGGAACCATATAGCCGTAATAATAATCCTCAAAACCGCCAATGCTGTATATATTGACCCGGGATACCCGCCGGTAATAAAACAGTCTTTCCTTATCGTACATTTTGTGGCGGTGAAACAGCTCCATCGCCTCGTCTGTATTGACACTGCGCTTCTTAATGGGAATCCTCGCTTCACAGTATTCCCGCATCTTCGCCTTTACCCGGGAAAGAAGCTCCTCATTCCGTTCAAAATCTCCCTCTGCATCAATATAAAGTCCGTTCCCCACTGCAAATTCTACAGACAGCTTCCTGACGTTATCCCGTCCCGCCACATCATAAAATGCCTTCAGCATCATCAGCAGGGCGCTTCTGCGGTAAGTCAGCATACCGGGCTTGTCGGCAGCCGTTAAAAATCCAACCTCCGCATCATCGGGTATCGTCTTGTGCAGCTCCTGCAGCTTCCCGTTGACCGTTGCCAGCAAAATATCATTTTCATACTGATTCTGAAATTCCTCTGCCGCTGTTTTCAGCTGTGTGCCTTCCTCATACTCTCTCGTAATTCCCCCGATTGTCACACGAACCATATTTGAGTCCTCCTGTCCGTTTTTGATGCATTTGCGCACATTCTGTCCTTGCTGCCCCAAACCCTGCTTTTAATAAATCTGAACCGGGAAATCCGGCTCTGCCGTAAGTACCTGAACGGTTCCTCCTGATTGACGGCGGATATAATCAGCCACAAAAGGAATAAAAATATGTTCCAGTCCATAATGACCCGCATCAATCACAGCCATCCCTCTGGCGGCCGCGTCAATACCTGCATGATGACCGATGTCTCCGGTTATCAGAACCTGGGCTCCGGCTGATAAGGCTGCCTCAATCATACTGCCTCCGGCTCCCGGAGATACTGCAATTCTTGTCACAGGCTCTGTCACCTGCCTGCTGCCATAGACAGCTGCAAAAGGAAGGGAAAAAGCCTCCTTCACACGCCCGGCCAGCTCCTCCAGATCAAGGGGCTCAGGAAGGGTTCCTACCTTTCCGATTCCGACAGGATTTCCTCCCGCCTCTCCTGTTATCTCCAGAGGGGCCTCCGGATTCATCCCCAGCCGTTCTGCCGCCAGATCTGCCATACACCCGGGAGCTGCATCAAAATTCGTATGCATGGCAAAATAACAGATGTCCGCCTGGATCAATTTTACGATCCTGCTGCTGATAAAATTCTGATCATTCACCCTCTTTAATGGCTTAAAAATCAGAGGATGATGGGTTACCAGAAGATCCACCTGCTCCGAAACCGCCTGTTCTACAACCTGATCCGTTGCATCCAGTGCAACCAAAACCCTGCGGATCTCCTTTTCGCTGCGCCCGGCCTGAAAGCCCGGGTTGTCCCATTCACAGGCATAGACCTCCGGCGCCAGCTTATTTAATTCTTCAATCCACTGTCTGCATTGCATTCCTTGCTTCCTCCATCTGTCTGATTTCTTCCTGAATCTGCACTGCCCGAAGCCGCGGTCCCTCGCCCTTCTGCTGTTCCAGATGCTCCAGAATCTGCCGGTACTGCGTCAGCTCCCGTTCCAGAAGTTCTGCCAGAACAGGAGATTTCTCCTGAATTAAAAGAGATCCGTACCGGTAATCTGATTCCTTTTCATAATGCATCTGTCCCGGCTCTGCAGTGAGAATCGTATAATATTTGCCGTCTTCCTCCACCATCTCCTCGCGGATAATCGCAAGCCCCAGCTCCTCCAGTCCGTGACGGAACTGGGAGAGCTCTGACTGGGGCGACAGAATCCAGTGACGGATTTCCTTTCTCACATGTTCTCCATCCCAGAGAATCCGAAGCATCAGCTCTCCTCCCATACCTGCAATGATTACGGTCTTCGCCTCTCCGGGCATCAGTTTTTCCAGTCCGTCGCTTAAACGGGTTTCAATCTGCTCTTCCATGCCAAACTGTATCACATGCTCCTGGGCTCTCATCAGAGGCCCTTTTCGCACATCCATGGCAATCACCCGGTCAGCCGCCCCCTCTTCAATCAGGCGGATCGGAACAAATCCGTGATCCGTTCCTACATCTGCAGCCGTTTCTCCCCCGCACACCAGGGCGGCCTGCTCTACAATCGTCTCCAGTCGCTTTGACAACTTCATCTGCCGTTACAGCTCCTTTAATCAAGATAATCTTTTAATTTTTTGCTCCGGCTGGGATGCCGGAGTTTTCTGAGGGCCTTTGCCTCAATCTGGCGGATCCGCTCTCTGGTAACGTGAAATACCCTTCCCACCTCTTCCAGTGTTCTGGGCCGTCCGTCATCCAGACCAAACCGGAGGCGAAGAACCTGCTGCTCCCGTTCCGAGAGAGTCTCCAGGCTCTCCATCAGCTGCTCGTGAAGCAGCGTAAAGGCAGCCTGATCCGCCGGAACCATCACATTGTCATCCTGGATAAAGTCCCCCAGATGACTGTCCTCCTCTTCCCCGATCGGCGTTTCCAGAGAAACCGGATCCTGAGAAATCTTTTTGATTTCCCGCACCCGCTCTACAGGCATGTCCAGCTTCCTGGCCAGCTCCTCCGGTGTCGGTTCCCGCCCCAGCTCCTGAACCATCTGCCGGGAAGCGCGAATCAGGCGGTTGATCGTCTCTACCATATGAACGGGAATCCGGATCGTTCTGGCCTGATCGGCAATCGCTCTGGTAATCGCCTGACGGATCCACCAGGTGGCATATGTGCTGAATTTGTATCCCTTCCGGTAATCAAATTTCTCTACTGCCTTAATCAGTCCCAGATTTCCCTCCTGAATCAAATCCAGAAACTGCATCCCCCGCCCCACATACCGCTTGGCAATACTGACCACCAGACGGAGATTGGCTTCTGCCAGTCTTTTTCTGGCCTCCTCATCGCCATTCTCCATCCGCTTTGCCAGCTCAATCTCCTCGTCTGTTGACAGCAGAGGAATCTTTCCGATTTCCTTTAAATACATGCGGATGGGATCTGCCAGAGAAACCCCGTCCGGCACAGATAAATCCATGGGATCAACGGCAATCTCTTCCTCCTCATCCATTTCCTCATCCAGAAACAGATCCGGCTCTATCTCCTCCTCGTCCAGACGCAGCACATCCACATGCTGACTGTCCAGAAAATCATAAATCCTGTCCAGCTTTTCCGGATCCAGAATTTCTCCGCGGAAAAAATCCAGGATTTCCCGGTTTTCCAGTACGTTTTTCTTGGTTTTTGCCAGCTCTGCCAGCTTCTGAAGCTTTTCCTCAAAGGTCATCTGTACCTGTTGTTCCATATCCATCCGCCTGCCCTTTCCATGCATGTTCTCAGTCAATGGTTATTTTCAGGGTTTTTAATGCCGCCTGCTCCCGGATAATCTGCTGAAGCTGTCCGATATCAGTTGCCTTCCGGCTCGCCTCATCCAGACTGTTCTTCCTTACCTTCAAAACAGTTTCCAGAAATGCCTTTTTCTGCTCCTCATTGTTCAGGGATTCCTGAAGACTGGCATTAAAAAGTGCCGCTGCCTCTTTGTATTGCTCTTCATCGTTAATAAAATGATTCAAAATAGCCGCCGGATTTAAATTTCCTTTTTCGTGGCCCTCGAATACCATCTGCGCCACCTGATGGTAAAGCGGCTCCTTAAAATCCTCCGCATCCACAACGCCCTTGATTTTCTCAAACAGCTCCGGCCTCTCAATCAGCCAGGTCAGCAAAAGCCGCTGGGAACGACGGATTCCGTCATCCTTTTCTTTTTTCTTTCTGGTGTCAGCCTCTCTGCCGTAGCCCTCCCCGGAAGTCTTCGGTGTCCGTGACGGCTGCATTCCTGCCTGCATGCCCAGCCGGTTCACCAGACGCTTCAAATCCTCATAGGGAATAAACTGGGCCTGAGATACCGCCCGGATGTAGTTGTCCCGCTCCAGGGCCTCCGGAAATTCCAGAAGCTTTCTTGCCACTGCATTGTGAAATCTTGTTTTCTCCTCCGGATCCTCCAGGTGAAAATCACGTTTCAGAACATCAACCTCAAACAGGAAACTGTTCTGGGCCTCCCGGATTCTTTCCCGGAACGCATCCGCGCCCATATTTTTGATAAATTCGTCCGGATCCTTATAAGGCTTCAGACTGAGTACGCGGGCGGAAATTCCTACCTCCTTTAAGATGGGAATCGCTCTGAGAGCCGCCCGGATCCCTGCCCCGTCGCTGTCATAAGTCAGAATCACCGTATCTGTGTAACGCTTCAGCAAAGCCGCCTGCTGGGAGGTAAACGCAGTTCCCAGAGATGCCACCGCATTGGTAAAACCGGCCTGGTGCATGGCAATCACATCCATATATCCCTCACAGGCCAGAATATATTTTTCTCTGCTGGTTCTGGCATAATTCAGTCCATACAGATTTCTGCTTTTATCAAAAATCAGCGTCTCCGGCGAGTTCAGATACTTGGGAGTGCCTTCTCCCATAACCCGTCCTCCAAATCCAATCACCCGGTTGTTCACATCCATAATGGGAAACATTACCCGGTTCCAGAACTTGTCGTGACTTCCCCTCTCCTCCACCGTAACAAGACCGGTATCCTTTAAAATATCGTCCCCGTAGCCCTTTGACCGGAGATACTGGTAAAGATCGCTGCTGGTCTTATTGGCAAAGCCCAGCCCGAATCTTCTTATCGTATCATCAGACAGCTGACGGCTTTGAAAATACTCATATCCTATTTTTCCCTGGGGCTGGTGAAGCTGATAATAAAAATAATTAGCCGCCAGCTTGTTGATCTCCAGAAGAACAGAACGCCTGTCCGCCTTTGCCCGCTCTTCTTTGGAATACTCCACCTCGGGAAGCTTCACTCCCGCCCTGTCTGCCAGAACCTTCAGAGCCTCCGGAAACGTATAGCTTTCATACTCCATCAGAAAAGTAATCACATTGCCTCCGGCTCCGCAGCCAAAGCAGTAATACATCTGCTTCTGGGGAGATACGGAGAAAGACGGGGATTTTTCATTATGGAACGGACAGAGGCCAAAATAATTGCTTCCTTTCTTCTGAAGCTTTACATATCCGGAAATCACATCTACAATGTCATTTCTGGAACGTACCTCTTCCACAATTTCTTCCGGATAATACATCTTGTTTCCTCCTCTTTCCTAGTACACCTTCCATGCCTTTGGCACAAACAGCTGCTCAAACCGGTCAATCGCATAGCTGTCGCTCATGCCTGCAATATAATCACAGACTACCCTCTCCCTGGGCTCCTTCTGCTGAACCATCATCAGCAGATACTCCTCAGGAAGCTCGATAATATGCTCCATATAATACTGATAAAGGGACACTATCAGCTGCTGGGCCCGTCCCTCCTCAGCCTTGGGAATCTCATTCTTGTATACATGCTGGAACAGCCATGACCGCAGGCCCTGCATGGCCTCCTCCATTCCCGGAGACATCAGGATCTCCGGCTGCTCCATACTCTGATAAATAATGTCATGGATCATCGTATTCAGTCTCTCTCTTACGCTGTGCCCCAAAACCTCCGTGTATTCTGACGGAATCTCCTCCTCTGTGAAAATCCGCCCCCGGATGGCATCGTCAATATCATGATTTATGTACGCAATCTTGTCCGACAAACGCACAACTCCGCCCTCTAATGTAGAAGGATGACCGCTGGTCCTGTGATTCAGAATCCCGTCCCGGACCTCCTTTGTCAGATTCAGCCCTTTTCCGTCCTTTTCCAGAACCTCTACCACCCGCACACTCTGTCTGTAGTGGGCAAAGCCATAGGGGCAAAGCTCGTTCAAAATCTGCTCGCCGGAATGGCCAAAGGGCGTATGTCCCAGATCGTGGCCCAGAGCAATCGCCTCCGTCAAATCCTCATTTAAGCGGAGAGAACGGGCAATCGTTCTGGCAATCTGAGCCACCTCCAGCGTATGGGTCAGACGGGTTCTGTAATGATCTCCCTCAGGAGCCAGAAATACCTGGGTTTTGTGCTTCAGACGCCGGAAAGCCTTGCAGTGAAGGATCCTGTCCCGATCCCGCTGATATTCCGTCCGGATATCACAGGGCTCTTCCCAGTGATCCCTCCCCTGGGTCCGGCCGGACAGGGCTGCATAAGGACTCAGATATTTTTCTTCCCACGCTTCCCGTGTTTCTCTGATGTTCATCCCACCACTCCCTTTCTCCGTCTGTCTGATTTTAAATAAGAACAAGCCTCTGCCGCAGAATCTGACTTCCCGCAGCGAAAAATATCGTATGCAAATGATCCAAAGTTATGTAATAGTATATCATAAATTCTGAATTTTTAACACTGTTTTTCGCGCTTTTTGAAAACTGGAGACAAATTGCCCCGAAGAAATGAAGAAAGGGAAGATCTCCTTTGATCCTCCCTCATTCGTATCTGTCTTACTTTAAAAATCCGTTTACAATCTGCGCTTCCGCCTCTTCCTCTGTCAGTCCCAGAGTCATCAGCTTGATAATCTGCTCGCCGGCAATCTTTCCAATCGCCGCCTCGTGAATCAGAGCCGCATCGATGTTGTTGGCCTCCAGCTGGGGAACTGCAACAATCTTCGCATTTCCCATGATAATGGCGTCACATTCCGTATGGCCGCTGCACTTTGCATTTCCCACAATCTGAGAGTCAAACTTCTGGTAGGAGTCATCCTTTGCCACAGACCGGGAAACCACGTCTGCACTGGCATCCTCGCCATTCAGCCGAACCACATAGTCGCTGACCGCCTGCTGGCTTCCGTGAGTCAGAAGACGTTCCCGCACCACCAGTCTGGCTCCTGCTGCCAGCTCTGCCACCGTTGTCCGGATCGTGGAATCCACGCCTTTGATCTGCACCATCTCCATTTCCATGGAGCTGCCTTCTTCCATGTATACCTCTGTGCCGGGATTTAAGATCCGCTTTCCGTTTCCGTCTCCCTCGCCGTAATGCTTTTCTACATATTTGACTTTGGCATTTTTTCCCACATAGAACCGGTGAATACCATCGTGCTCGGAATCCTGATTGCCGCAGTTGTGAATGCCGCAGCCTGCCACAATCACAATATCACTGTCTTCCCCGATATAAAAATCATTGTAAACCGTTTCCTTAATGCCGCTCTCACTTAATACAACAGGGATGTGAACGCTTTCATGCTTGGTACCCGGCTTAATGCGGATATCAATTCCGCTTACATCTGTCTTGGAAACAATATCAATATTTGCTGTCGTATTGCGTCCTGCAGAAGCCCCGTTGGCACGGATGTTGTAAGCTCCTTCCGGAACTGTGTGCAAATCAGCAACCTCCTCCAGGATTCTCTTCTGAATCTGATCCATCATTTCTGCACTCCTCCCTGATAAAATCTTTCACAGGCATCCACTGCGGAAGCCGTTCCAAGAAGCTTCGGAAGAATCTCATCCTTCGGCCCCTGACTGGTAATAGAACCATCAGCAATTACCACAATCTCATCTGCAATATTGAGAATCCGCTCCTGATGGGAAATAATCAGAATAGAACCGTCTGTTTTCTCCCGCATCCGCTCAAACACCTGAATCAGATTCTGGAAGCTCCACAGGTCAATTCCTGCCTCCGGCTCGTCAAATACAGACATCTTCGTGCCTCTTGCCAGAACCGTGGCAATCTCAATCCGCTTCAGCTCACCGCCGGAAAGGCTGCCGTTCACCTCACGGTTAATGTAATCTCTTGCACATAATCCAACTTCAGACAGATACTGACAGGCATCTGCTGCAGACAGATTCTTCTTTGCTGCCAGACGAATCAGATCCAGCACCTGAATTCCCTTAAACCGGACGGGCTGCTGAAATGCAAAGCTGATTCCCATATTTGCCCGCTCGGTAATGGACATCTCCGTAATATCCGTTCCGTTAAAATAAATCTTTCCCGCAGTCGGCTTTTCAATACCTGCAATCAGCTTGGCCAGGGTGGATTTTCCGCCTCCGTTGGGGCCTGTAATAACAACAAACTTCCGATCATCAATCGTCAGATTCATGTTTCTGATAATTTCTTTCTGGCCCTTCTCCGCCTGTACCTCAAAAGAAACATTCTCTAATGTCAGCATGACGTCCTCCAATATCTTATTTCTGCAGTCCCGGTTTCCCCGGCTGCAGCTTTCTTTATTTTCTCGTAACTATTCAGAACGGCGGGAGAACTGGAAGAAAAATCCGTGTCAAGCTTGTTTGTAAGCGGGTCTTTCTTCCAGTTCTCACATCGGAGGAATCTCCGATGCTTCTTGTTCGGCTTTGCCGGACAAGAAGATGCCCCGTCCTGAACAGTTACATTTTCTCAATTCCCAAAACCCTTCCAGATCTTGGCCCGCAGTTGCTATTATATACTATTTTGCTATATTTTAACAAGCCTTTTTGATAAGGAATTGTGGAAAATACAAAAAACTGCCCTTATTTCTCTTTAATTTGCAAGCCAGCTGTAAAATTCCCGTTCAATCACAGCTTTCAGCCTCTCTTTTTCTTCCTCCGGCAAAAAAGCAGACTCTGCCGCTGAAAGGGCCAGTCCCTTTAAAGCTTCCCTGTCAAGTCCCTGCTCCTTTTCCAGCAGGCGGTACTCCTGTTTTAACGTCGTTCCCGACACCATCATATTATCTGTATTCACCGTCACACGAACTCCTGCCTCCATGAAACGGCGAATCGGATAGGTTTCCCGGGAAGCTGCCGCCTTGGTCTGAAGATTGCTGGTATAACACATCTCCAGAGGAATTTTCCTGTCCCTGAGAAGGGCTGTCGTCCTCTCACACTCCAGCGCCCTCAGCCCGTGACCAATCCGTCTTGCGCCAAACTCCACGGCATACTTCACGCTCTCTGCTCCAGCCGCCTCTCCCGCATGAATCACAAAGGGAATTTCAGCCTCCGATGCCATGGCAAACAGCTCTTGATATCCCGAGGTAGGATAAGCCGCCTCATTTCCCGCCAGATCCAGCCCGCAGACTCCTTTTCCCAGGTAATCCGCCGCTGTCCTGACTGTATCACGGTTTTCCCGATCATTTTCATCTCCGCGCATACAGCACAAAATCAGCTGCGCCGGCAGCCGGGAGGCAGCAGTGCCTCTCCTCAGCCCCGAAACGGCAGCTTCTACAATCTGTTTCTGCGTCAGCCCTCTTTGCATGTGAAGCTGAGGCGCAAAACGAATTTCCCCGTAACACAGCCCTTCCCCTGCAAGAGTCTCCGTCAGCATGGCAACCGCCTCCGAAATCGTCTCCTCCGTCTGCAGAACAGACAAGGGAAGTTCAAATTTTCCCAGGTATTCTGCCAGACTGGTACAACCTGCCGGAACCGTCAGCAGCTTCTCCAATCTCGGCAAATCCCACACCGGAAGCTCCGTTTTCGCCATTTTCGCCAGAGTTCTTATCTGCTCCCCATTCAGCGAACCATCCAGATGCAAATGCAAATCAATCATAGCTCTCCTCCTTTTCCATAGCCGGATCATATTCTCCAAATTTTCCAGAAACGAAAGAAGAGCCCAGTAAATACTGAGCTCCTGTCATGCAGAAGATGGGAGTTGAACCCACAAGGTATTGCTACCACACGGACCTGAACCGTGCGCGTCTGCCAATTCCGCCACTTCTGCGAATCGTCTGTCCGACAAGCTTTGCTCACCGAACCAACAACCATATTATATCGAATCATCCAGGATTTGTCAACAGTTTATTTAAATTTTTTAAAAATATATTTTAATCAAAAAATATATACAAAACCGTCATTAAATATTCTCTTCTGCCGCACGGCATTCCCCGCAGAGCATTTTTATGTCATAGGACCCACTTTCCTATGATATGAAAAATAAGAGCCCAGTAAATACTGGGCTCTTGCGATGCAGAAGATGGGAGTCGAACCCACAAGGTATTGCTACCACACGGACCTGAACCGTGCGCGTCTGCCAATTCCGCCACTTCTGCGAACCATTGTCCTGCGAGCTTTTCAACTCAACCGGTCAACAATGGCTATTATAGCGGAACTGTCTCCTTTTGTCAATCCCTTTTTTATTTTTTTGCAATTTTTCTAATTTTCGATTTTTTCCCGTCTTCCTGATGCCACACCCCTTTCCGGTAAAACATTCCTGACATGGCTGTCGCAACACACCAGCCCACGGGCCATGCGCACCAGATTCCTGCAGACCCCAGTACCGTTCTGGAAAAAACCGCAGCCAGCACCACTCTCAGCAGAAGATCCGTAAAGGTTGCCGCCATAAAAGATTTCATCATAGAGGCTCCCCGCAAAATTCCATCCAGCACCAGTTTTACAGAAATCACAAAATAAAACGGCGAAAGAATCCGGAGATAGGTAACGCCTGTATGGACAGCCTCTGCTGTCGGCTCATTCATAAAGAACCGGATTGCATACTCTCCTGCAAAGAAATACAGGAGGAACAGAGGAAGAGACAAAATCCACACTATCTTTATGCCTGCCCGCATTCCCTCCTTCACCCGCTCATACTTTCCGGCTCCTATATTCTGAGCCGTATAATTGGAAATACCGTTGGCCAGAGTTGTAAATGCAGTAATCACCAGGTTATTCAGCTTTACAGCTGCCGCATAGCCGGCTATTACCGCAGTTCCAAATCCATTGATTACACCCTGAATCACAATATTTCCCACAGAGATAAAGCTCTGCTGGCAGATACTGGGAACTGCAATAATCAGGAATTTCTTCAGCAGGTTCCGGTCAAATAACGGCGCATGAATCCCGTTTCCAATTTTTGACAGACGCCTGAACACCACGGTCATTGCCAGGATGCAGCTGACGCCCTGGCAGAGAAAGGTTGCCCATGCCACTCCGGCCACTCCTGATATCCCCATGTGAAGGAACCAGAGGACAAATACGATGTCCATAAAAATATTAGATACAGAGGAAGCTGCCAGAAACAAAAACGGTGTTCTGGAATCCCCCAGGCCGGAAAAAATTCCGGTTGCAATATTATAGAAAAACACAAACGGCAGTCCATACACATAAATATCCAGGTATATTGTAGAATCTGCAAAAATATCCTCCGGTGTTTTAATAAAACGCAGCAGCATCTCACCGCCAAAAAACGTAAAGGCCATCAGGCACAGACAGAGAATTCCGCTGAAAATACAGGCTGTAGAAACAGCGCTCTTTAATTCTCCGTATCTTTTTGCTCCAAACAGCTGAGAAACCAGAACCGAACATCCCATATTACATCCAAAAGAAAACGCAATCAGAATCAGTGTGATTTCATAGCTGTTTCCCACAGCAGCAAGCGCAGTTTCTCCTACCAGCTTTCCCGCCACCAGACTGTCTGCAATATTGTAAAGCTGCTGAAATACAATACTTCCAAACAGAGGGAGACAAAATCTCCACAATACCTGATCCGCTTTTCCCACAGTCAGATCTTTATTCATACATCAAGACTCCTTCCCTATTTCTTTTCATTGACGAAGCAACGGTCTTATCTTATAATACAAATCATTATATTTCAAATGTTAATTTGATATTGTATTCATATCATTTTGATATAATAAAATTTCAGTTGTCACATTGACAAAATTTATTGTTCTTTTTGGGGAGGACTTATGCAGATCAGCTACGATTATTACAGAACCTTTTATTATGTAGCAAAGCTTCAAAGCTTTACAAAAGCCGCGCTGGCGCTGGGAGGCAACCAGCCCAACATTACACGAACCATCAAAAATCTGGAGCATACCCTGGGATGCACTCTTTTCTCCCGCTCCAACCGGAGAGCAGAACTGACGCCTGAGGGAGAAAAACTCTTTGCCCATGTGTCTGTGGCTTTTGAACACCTGGAGGCTGCAGAAAAGGAAATCGCCCTGGACCGCTCTCTTCAAAGCGGCATCGTCACTGTCAGCGCCAGCGAATCTGCCCTTCACTGTTTTCTTCTTCCCATTCTGCGGAACTACCGGCAGCAATATCCCGGCGTTCACATTCAGGTAATAACAGATTCCACTCCCGGAGCAATTTCCGCACTGAGAAACGGGCTGGCAGACCTGTCCCTTGTCAGCACCCCAATGCCCGGTATTTCCGGTTTAAAGGAAACAGATATCAAAACCTTCCGGGATGTGGCCATCTGCGGGGATGCCTTTGCCTTTCTCTGCGGCAAAACACTTTCTCTGCAGGAGCTGGCCCGTTATCCTGTGATTTCCCTGGAAAAAAATACCATGTCCTATCGTCTGTACAGCGAGCTGTTTGCTGATGCGGGGGTCCCTTTCTCCCCCAGTGTGGAGGTTGCCGCCGCCGATCAGATCGTTCCCATGGCTGCATACGATCTCGGTATCGGATTTGTCCCTGAACCCTTCCTGAAAGGAGCAGAACACATCCACCTTCTCACCCTGGAAAAACCTCTTCCAGAAAGAAAAATCTGTATGCTGAAACGAAAAGGCCACCCCCTGAGCATTGCCGCCACGGAGCTGGAACACCTTATTACAAAATCCCCTTCCAACCCATGGTGATCCCCGCGGAGCGTTTTTATGTCATAGGATGCTCTTTCCTATGACACAAGAAAGAAGCTCGCAAGCGAGCTTCTCCGCCTGCGGCGGGTCGCTTCTGCGG